>Ga0073936_10001455_pt1 | contig 36395 bp, 26 predicted proteins | sample AliMusrvi5mmetaG_FD_87041 | JGI IMG/M metagenome (GOLD analysis project Ga0073936, IMG submission 87041) | Freshwater lake bacterial and archeal communities from Alinen Mustajarvi, Finland, to study Microbial Dark Matter (Phase II) - Alinen... | ecosystem: Environmental > Aquatic > Freshwater >...
GGCGCAAGGAGTTCCGTCCCGGGAGACTCCTTCCGCCCAGCCAGAAAAATCGCCGATGGCCGCGCCGGCAACCAGCCAGAAGCGGCGCGGACCATCGTTGAGAAAGGCGCAAGGGGCTCCGTCCCGAGAGACTCCTTCCGCCCAGCCAGAAAAATCGCCGATGGCCGCGCCGGCAACCAGCCAGAAGCGGCGCGGACCATCGTTGAGAAAAGCGCAAGGAGTTCCGTCCCGGGAGACTCCTTCCGCCCAGCCAGAAAAAGTTCAGTGTGCCGGCCAAACCCGGCTCCAGCCGCGCCGCCAAGCCGGACCGCCGGGGGGCGATGCGCGTCAAGTGCCTGGATGGATGGGGAGCGCAACATGTCAGCCGATAGGGTGGTGGGATTGGCTTGTTCTGTAATGTTAGAGAATGCCCAGTTCGTCCGCGTCATCCTGATTCCTCTCGATTTCAAGGTAGCGTTGATAGTTCTCAAGATTCCAGACTTCGAAATGTTCTTCGCGTCCCGCCAGCATGATGTCGCTGTCAGGTTTGATTCCGGCCTGCTCGCTGAGATCCTTCGGGATCAGCAACTTGCCCTGATCGTTGATCGTCACTTCGCGGCAGAGCATGGCGAGGCTGCCTATCTTCTGCCGCTTCTTGGCTTCGCTCAGGTTGCTGGTTTTGACGATCGCCACCCGCTCATCGTAGCCCTCTTGGGTGAGTACCTTGAGCATTGGCATTTCGTAGGCTCGCGACGACAGCAGGTAGAGCACTTCGCCGGGTGCCGGGCGCCAGGCAGGCGGCACCGCGAACCGATACTTCGGATCGACTGAGTAGGGCTTGGACCCCCGGTAACGTTGACCTGTGGTGCTCACGTGCAGAAACGAGGCGATGCTCGTGCACTGAGAGTCGCAAAAATGCGCCAAGGTGCAACAAAAAAATTGCCCTCGTGGCAATAAATTTTTTAATCGTTGATATTCAACGCTTTAGGTTTCGATTTTTTGAGGATTTTGCCTGGTCTGAACGTCGGATCCACAAGTTTTATAGGTATTTCCCCTCCCTTCAGGAGCACTTGGGGGAGGGGAATTGGCGGGATTGGGCGGGATTGAGGGGCGAAAAACGGGTTCAGTGTATTGCCGGATCATCCGCCATAGCGTCATGGTGGGCAGTTATCGGTTGTCAGGCTCATTTCACTTTGCCCACCAAGTGGAAATCGACCACCAGTTGATCCTTTCATTCGGCAAAACGCATCTCGCCCACGAAGCTCCGTTCGGCAAGTGATTTGTCTCACGATTTGTCTCAATGGCTTGACGGCATTCCGCAACAAGCGAAAGACTGCGGCGTGGCCGAGCGATTCAACAACCCATGGGGCGCGCAGGTGCCTGGCTTCAAGGATGTCTTGCGTTGGAAACTCGGCTTCGGCGGGCAAGTGACTCCGGAGTTTGCCGACGCGCATGCGGCGGCGCCGACGGTGCCTCTAACCAGCGAGCAATTGCACCACATGCCGCAACGGGGGTGGCGGGTCACCTGGCTCGGCCACGCCGCGTTTCTGCTCGGCGGCTGCGGCACGCACTTGCTGATAGATCCGATTTTCTCCGCGTGTTGCGGGCCGCTTGGATTGTTAGGCATCAAGCGCAGGGTCCCCCCGGCCTGCGGCATCGAAGCGCTGCCTCCCATCACTGCTGTCCTGCTCACCCATACCCATTACGACCACTGCGATCTGCCCACCTTGCGTGCCTTGGGCAAACACACGCCACTCATCGTGCCGGAAGGCCACGCGAAATGGTTTGACGGGATCGGGTTTGCTAGAGTGACGGAGGTCGCCTGGTGGCAGAGTGTGGAGATTGCAGCGGGCGTGTCGGTCACCGCCACACCCGCCCAACATTTCACCGCCCGCACGCCGTGGGATCGCAATCGCGGCCACTGGTGCGGCTGGTGCGTCGCCGGGGGCGGGGTGAAACTATGGCACTCCGGCGATAGCGGCTATTGTCCGGCCTTCCGTGAGATCGGCGCCCGTCTCGGGCCGCTGGATTTCGGCATGATCAGCATTGGCGCCTATCAACCCCGCTGGTTCATGCGCTCGTTGCACATGACTCCCGCCGAGGCTGTGATGGCTTTCGGGGAAACCGGCTGCCGCCAAGCTGCGGCCATGCACTGGGGAACCTTTGTGTTGAGCGACGAACCGCTGGGCGAGCCGCCGCGGCTGCTGGCGCGAAATCTGTTAGATAGGGGCATCGCAGCGGAGCGTTTCGAGGCCGGAAGCGTCGGGCAGCAGTGGAGTGTCGCGGAATAGGGCGGCACGACATTCCTGTCTTGCTGTCAATGAGGGGTGCAAGGTTCCCGCGCGAGCGCTGGAGTTTCTTTATCGAAGGGACAGGCGGCTCGAACCACACTTCTAACACGGTGTCGGCCGGTTTGAAGATCGACTTCTGATAGATCGACGTTCATTCCATGGATTCAACAACGCCGCGCCCTGAAACGGCGGGGCGTTCGCGTGCATCACACACCTGGTTGAAGTAGGTAAATACCCCATAGCGAAGGGCCGGCCCGCGACCTAGGTTGGCGATGTAAAGGCAGAAGGGATTCTGCAAGGAGAAGTCACAACGACAAACCAACGAACCAATTGAACATGAAGACAAATCGAATGATGAAAACCTTAGAGCTGCATTCAAGCCGTGAACGCAGCAACGGCACCCGCCTCTCCCCCAAAGGGGTCTTGGCCGCGGTGTTCGTGGGTCTTATCGGTTTCACCTGTGACACCGGCATTTGCCTGGGCCAGGATACCGCTGCCGACGCAACGGGAGCAGTGGCCGCCGGCGACGTGAAGGGTGTGCAGGTGCTCACCCGCGGACCGGTGCATGAGGCGTTTGCCCAGACCGTCACCTTCAATCCCGAGCCGGGCGTGGTGGTGGCCAAGGCGCCGCCCGAGGCCATCGAGGAAATCCCTCCCTCCGAGCGGCCCGAGGGCAACAATGTCACCTGGATTCCGGGCTACTGGGCATGGGATGACGAGCGGAACGATTTCCTGTGGGTCAGCGGCGTTTGGCGCGCACTGCCACCGGGTCGTTCATGGACCCCCGGTTATTGGGGAAAAATAACGGATGGCTACCAATGGACCTCCGGGTATTGGGCGGATGCCAAGGCCGAGGAGACGACCTATTTGCCCGAGCCTCCCAAGACCGTGGAAGAAGGACCCAGCACCGAGGCGCCGAGCCGGGATCACCGGTGGACGCCAGGGAACTGGGCGTGGAATCAAGATCGTTACGCCTGGAGTCCGGGTTATTGGGCGCGAGGCCGCGCGAACTGGGATTGGATGCCCTCGCACTATGTGTGGTCTCCACGCGGCTATGTCTACGTCGATGGCTATTGGGATTACCCGATGGACCGGCGCGGAACGCTGTTCGCACCGGTTTATTTTGACTCGGGAGTGTATGGGCAGGCAGGCTACAGCTACACGCCAACCATCGCGCTTGATCTGGCCATCCTCGCCGAAAACCTGTTCCTGCGTCCACGCTACGACCATTATTATTTCGGGGATTACTATGGCTCCAATTACAGCCAGGGGGGCTACTATTCGGCCTATGCCTATCAATCCAACCGGGGCGGCTATGACCCGATTTTCGCCCAACAACGCTGGTCACATCGCAACGACCAGGGCTGGGATCAACGCTATGCGGCAGGCTACCAGAACCGCCTGACTAACGAAAGCGCGCGTCCGCCGCGCACTTGGGCCGCGATGCGCGGTCTTGACGCAACCAGCGCGGTGGCCAAACAGAACCATCTGATGATGGCCGCTCCCATCGACCAGATGGCCAAACGCAAAGGTGGCGCGGTACAATACCAAGCAGTCTCCAAGACCGACCGGCAGACGCTTGCCAAGCGTGGCCAGGAAGTTCAGCAATCGCGGGATCAGCGGCGTACGCTCGAAGCCAAGGTGGCTGGCGGGACTGCCGCGAAACCAGGCGAAACCGCGGCAATCAGCAGGGAGAAACTTCCCCGAACGTCGATCGTGGGCAAGCCAGCCAGCCAGTTCGCGAAAAGCCAGGCTCCCCCGCCCGTACCGCGTGCAAGCACGGCACCCGTGAAAGGTCAGGCTGGAGCGGCCGCGGCCGGTGGCCAGCCAAAGGGAGGACGCGCGATCAACCCGCTGCCCGGCGAGAAGACCGTCAACCCGGCGCCCCGCGACAAGACAGTCAACCCGGCCCCCCGCGACAAGACCGTCAACCCGGCGCCCCGCGAGAAGTCGGTCAATCCGGCGCCCCGCGAGAAGGCGGTCAATCCGCAGCCGCAACCACGCAAAGTCGTGGTGGCACCCGCGCCAAGGCCGGTTAAACCACAACCGCAACCCCAACCGCGTGCCGCTCCGGCACCCCGCCCGCAGCCGTCCCAACCACAGCCAAGCGCCAAGCCACAACGCAATGTGCAGCCGGCAGCGCAACCCGGCAAAGCAGCCAAGGGCGATCCCAATGCAGCGGATGATGAAAAGCGCAAGAAGGGCCACTAGCAGGCTATCACTAACATCAGATTGATGTTGGCTTCAATGAACAGGGCTTCCGCGCGCAATGTGCGGAGGCCTTGATTTGTTAGCCCCGGGAGTTGGGCCGTAACTGGTCCGCACAGCCCACGCTCTTCCCGGTAGGCCCACCTCGTGAGAGTGAGTTTTGGCTTCCTTCCCCTCCATCAGTGTCCCCATCTGGCGGTCGGCCTGAGTCCAACAATTATTTCTTCAAGTCTTGCGTCTTCATGCCACGTCAATTGCCTTTTCCACCATGGCTTCCGCCAGTTCGAAATCCACCGCGGTGCGGGCGTGTATCCGGCACAGCGCCTGGCCGTGATGCAGGAGGTCGCCACATTTCACCAAGTGATCGAAACCTACCGCGAAATCCACGCCATCGCTGGCACGCGCCCGCCCGGCACCCAATTGAAGCGCGGCTTGGCCGATCAAGCCGGCATCGACTTTGGCCACCACTCCGCCCCGCGGGGCCCGCACTTCACGGATGAGCGGCGCGCGATGCAACTCGCCAAGTCTCGGCAAGTCCGCAGGATTGCCGCCCTGCGCCGCCACCAGTTGGTCAAAGCGCCGGCGCGCGCTGCCATCATCTAGCAAGCGCTCCAAGGCCTCCCGCGGCACCCCGGCAATCGCCGCCGCCAGATCCAACACCAGTTGCCGCAAGTCCGTCGGCCCGCTGCCGTCAAGACACTCCAGTGCCTCGACCACTTCGAGCGCGTTGCCCACCGTGCGGCCGGTGGGCTCGCTCATCGGGTTGAGCATGGCTTGCACCTCCACTCCCATTGCCCGCCCCACCGTGACCATGCTGGCGGCAAGACTTTCCGCCTCCTTTTTCGTTCGCATGAATGCGCCGGACCCGAATTTCACATCAAGCACCAGCCGGTCTAACGATTCCGCCAGTTTTTTCGACATGATCGACGCCGTGATCAACGGAATCGACGGCACCGTGCCGGTGACGTCGCGCAAAGCATATAACTTGCGATCGGCCGGACAAAACCGCTCGGTTTGCCCCATCATCACCACGCCAAGTTTCTCTAACTGGATAGCCGCCTCGTCCAGGCCGAGTTGCACCCGGAAGCCGGGGATCGCCTCCAACTTGTCGAGTGTCCCGCCGGTGATGCCGAGCCCCCGTCCACAAACCATTGGCACCCAACAACCGGCACAGGCCACCAAGGGTGCCAGCACCAGCGACACCTTGTCGCCGATACCGCCGGTCGAGTGTTTGTCCACTGCCGGCGGATGGCCCGGACGATGCGTGAAACAATCGCCGCTGGCCATCATCGCGCGGGTGAGGGCCGCGGTTTCCGCCGACGTCATCCCCCGGAAAAACACCGCCATCGCAAAGGCCGACATCTGGTAATCCGGCACCTCGCCCGACGTGTAACCATCGATCAATTGCCGGAGGTCCGCCGCCGACAATTCCTCGCCGTCACGCTTGCGCGATATCAAGGTGGGTATATGCATGGCAACCCCTGGTTTCATCTGGCGTTCATGAAAGCCGGATCCCGACTAGCGACGCGATCCGATTCCGGAAATCCTCGTATTGATCGCCCGCTTGCTTGGCAAGTTCCGGCAGTGCGTAGAAACGGTTGGTGGTGGGGGACTTTTCGCGGGCCTTTGCCAGGGAAAGAGTTCCGACATTGTAGATCGTCCAAAACTCCACGAATCCACTTTGCTTGGCGCTTTGATGGCTTTTCTCCGCCTCGCCCAAACGATTCCAAATGTTCGACTGATCCTCCCCTCCCTTGATCTCGATCGCAATGATATTCCGGGTGCCGCCGTCCGATGTGCGCTCAACAATGCTGATGTCGGGATCAGCGGAAAATGCGATCACCACTTTTCGGCCGGCGGCATTTTCGAGTTCGAGCCGGGAGTTGGTTCGCTTGATAACTGAAGGATTCACAATCGATTGAATAATCTGAAACACCGCGTCGTTGGCCAAGCGTCCAATCAGTGTATTGTTGCTGCCACGAAGTTGCGGGCCCAAGGTAAGGAGGGTAAGCTCGTCGATCATGGGCGCTGATAGACTTTGAATGCCCAAGCCGGAGATTAGTTCAGAGGAGCGCATGCAAAATGCCTTACACAACTCCGAAAGTTCCTCACGAATGTCAGGTGAAATCGTACCACGCTTCTCCATCGATGCAAAACGTCCGAGTCCTCCCTTGTAATATAACTCCTTCTGGCTGAATCCTAGCAGCAGGCGATAGTAACCGATCAGGCGGGGATTCGCCTCCAATAGGCACGGCACGGGGAATAGCAGCTCTCCCCGTATTCCGTGGCTCGCCAGTTCGTTCAAGTCATTTGTTGGCGCGCTTTCGTCGAGTTCCCGGTTGATTGTAGCGAGTTTGACCTTCCTTACGGTTTGATTCAGTGCCTTTCGCAGATGGAGACTCCGAATCTGTTCCAAGGCTTTGGCCACCGAAATTTGAAGCGTCGTGGAGGGTAAAGTTATCTTCATGGTGATTTGATTTCGGGTGTCTTCCGTTATTGCCAAATCCGACGTCGGCTGGTGCCAGCAGATGCATTGCGGCGGCCACGTATTCCGGGTTCAGCTCTATCCCCAGATAGCGTCGATTGTGCTTCCGTGCCACCAATCCCACCGTGCCGCAGCCGAAAAACGGATCAAATACCATGTCGCCTTCGCGGGTGGATGCGAGAATGCACGGCTCCACCAAGGCTGGTGGGAACGATGCGATGTGGGCGCCCACAGATGCCGCTGTGTTGATATTCCACACGCTTCGGCGGTTGCGGCTGATTCCGTTCTCGCCAAGCTCTTTCACCATTTCCCCGTGGTAGCTGTATTTGTCCGACTTGGTGAGCATGAAGAGATACTCATGCGACCGTGTGGGCCGGTCCTTGACACTTTCCGGCATGGCGTTGGGCTTGTTCCAGATGATGTCACTCCTCAGATACCAACCCTCATCCTGAAGGGCGAATGCCAACCTCCACGGGATGCCCAGCAGATCCTTGTCCTTGAGGCCGGGCGGGTTGTCTGGCCGCACATTCATCGCCCGATTGGGATTTTTCTTGTCTGGAGCCCGCCATCCCCGGTTTCCGCTGGTGAAGCCGTCACCGATGTTCAGCCAGAGAATGCCATCGGGTTTCAGGATGCGGCGCACTTCGGAAAACACCGCCGTCAGTGAGGTGATGAATCCGGCCATTGTGGATTCCAAGCCGATTTGGCCATCGATGCCGTAATCGCGCAAACCCCAGTAGGGTGGCGAGGTGATCGCACATTGAACCGAGTTAGAAGGCATCCGTGGCAAAACCGATCGAACGTCGCCTTGAATAATTGAAGAAGAGGCGATTTGAAGTGGAGGGGGATGTTCAATGACGACTGGTTTCATCTAGGATCCTCTGTGGGGTCGTGTGGAATTGAGTGTAGCCCATCCGCCTGCGTTGCCAAGACTTATTATGCCAGTCTGTTGCCTGCCGCAGCCTGGGATTCCACCGCGGTCACTTGCGTGACTGGACACGACAAGCGGCGGCTTGGTGGCGGGAAACGGCCGTGACCGGAGGGCGGGAATATTCGCCGTGCAGCAGCAGGGGCGATTCGCAAGCTGCGGCCGGGCCTGCGCGGAAAATCCCTGCCGTTCGGCTTGCCTCGCCGAACCTCAAGCCCTATTGCTTCCGGCCCGACGCTCGTCTCGAACCAGTGTCGCCTTTCAGCCTTTCCCCCATGACCCACCACCTCGAAGCCATCTCCCGCGAAACCGGCATCGCGCTGTCCTCCGTCACCACCACCGCCAAGCTACTGGCCGAAGGGGCCACCGTGCCGTTTCTCTCGCGTTACCGCAAGGAACAAACCGGCTCGCTCGACGAAGTGCAAATCACCGCCATTCGCGACCGCATGCTCCAGCTTGCGGAACTCGACACCCGCCGCGCCGCCATCCTCAAGTCCCTCGAGGATCGCTCGCTCCTCACGCCCGATCTTAACAAGAAAATCGCCGCCGCCACCACTCTAACCATTCTCGAGGATGTCTTCGCGCCGTTCCGCCCGAAGCGCCAGACCCGCGCCACCAGGGCCATCGAACGCGGCCTCACCCCGCTCGCCGATTGGTTGTTAGAAAACCAGGCCGCCAATCCCGAGACCGAGGCCGCCAGGTTCATTGATCCGGAAAAGGACGTCGCCACCGCCGCCGATGCCCTTGCCGGCGCCCGCGACATCATTGCCGAGCGTGTCGCCGACGATGCCACCCTGCGTGGCCGCGTCCGCAAGATATATGAGGAGGAAGCCACCGTATCCTCCCGGATCATGTATGGCAAGGAAGAGGAAACCGACGCCCAGAAATTCCGCGACTATTTTGATTGGTCGGAGCCTTTTAAGTCCATCCCTTCCCACCGCATGCTCGCCATCCGTCGTGGTGAGAAGGAAGGCTTCCTGCTGATGCGCGTGGAGGTGCCCCTGGAGCGCGTCACCCCGCAAGCCCATCCGCTGTGGATCACCACCAGCGGGCCGGCCGCCGACCAGGTTGCCCAAGCGGTTGACGACGGTTGCAAGCGGTTGTTGCTGCCCTCGATGGAGACGGAGGCCCGCCTGATGGCCAAAAAGCGTGCCGACGAAACCGCCATCTCCGTTTTCACCGGAAACCTCCGCGAACTTCTGTTAGCCTCGCCGCTGGGCGAGAAACGCCTGCTCGCCATCGATCCGGGTTTCCGCACCGGTTGCAAGACGGTCGTGTTGGATCGCTCCGGCAAGCTTCTTCACCACACCGTGCTGCATGCCACCGCCGGTTCTAACAATCAACTCTACGAGGCCGCCGTCGAGGTCACCACGTTGGTCAGGAAATTCCAGATCGAGGCCATCGCCATCGGCAACGGCACCGGCTCGCGCGAAACCGAAGCCTTCATCAGGAAACTCCAACTCCCGTCGACCATCCCGCTGGTCATGGTCAACGAAAGCGGGGCCTCGATCTATTCCGCCTCGGACGTCGCCCGCGAGGAATTTCCTAACGAAGACGTGACCGTCCGTGGCGCCGTCAGCATCGGCCGGCGCCTGATGGATCCGCTGGCCGAATTGGTCAAACTCGATCCCAAGGTGATAGGCGTCGGCCAATACCAACACGACGTCGATCAGCGCGCGCTCAAGACCTCGCTGGATGACACCGTGGTGTCCTGCGTCAATGCCGTGGGCGTCGAGGTCAACACCGCTTCCAAACAACTCCTCTCCTACGTTTCCGGTCTCAACGCCAGCCTCGCCGAGAACATCGTCGCCTGGCGCAATGAGAACGGGGCATTCAAGTCTCGCGCGCAACTCAGGAAAGTCCCGCGCCTCGGCGACAAGGCCTTCGAGCAAGCCGCCGGGTTCTTGCGGATCCGCGGCGCCGATTACCCGCTGGATGCCTCCGCCGTTCACCCGGAACGCTACCCGCTGGTTGAGAAAATGAGCGCCGACCTCGGCTGTTCGGTGCAGGATTTGTTAGGCAAGGAGGACCTGCGCAAGAGACTCGACCTAACAAAATACATCTCCGCCGATGTGGGTCTTCCCACCCTCAAGGACATCATCGCCGAACTCGCCAAGCCCGGCCGCGACCCCCGCAAGCAATTTGAATTGTTTTCCTTCCAGGATGGCGTCGAAAAACCCGGCGACCTGCAGGTTGGCATGAAGCTCCCCGGCATTGTCACCAACGTCACCGCCTTTGGCGCCTTCGTGGATATCGGCGTCCATCAGGACGGGCTGGTGCATGTGAGTCAGCTTGCCGACCACTTCATCCGCGACGCCTCGGAGGTGGTCAAGGTTGGTCAAAAAGTTCACGTCACCGTGGTGGAAGTCGACCTCAAGCGCAACCGCATCGCGCTATCAATGAAGGCCAAGCCCGATCTGGAAAACCGCCGCGCGGCTCCGGGCGATCACGCGCCGCAACCCAACCGACCGCCATCTCGCGACTCCCGCCCCGCCGCGCCGGCGACCGATGACTGGTTTTCCCAGGCGTTGCAGAATACCAGGAAGAAATGAGGCGGCCGGCGCTTGGGCACCTGTGGCGGCATTCGTGCGCTCACTTCCTTGCCGTCGGCATGTGTCTTGGCGCGTCAGCCATTCCCGCGGAGCCGCCGGAGCACCACCGCCAGCATCGGCAGACCCGCGAGGCACACCGGCCACAGGGCGGTGAGCGGGGTTGTTGCCGCATGGGATGTGAGTCTATCTATCAGCCAGCCGATCAGGGGAGCCCACAGCGCCGCGGCAAGCGAGGACGCTTGCGATTCAATGCTCAGGAGAGTGGCCGCGCGCTGTTCCTCGCCGTCGCGGTCGAAGCGGCCGATATGGATCGGCCGCCACAGGTTTTGCAGCAGCCCGAGCGCGATGAAGACCGCCACCGCCAGCCAGCCGAGACCGCCGAGCAGGGAGATGGCCAAAACCGCCATCGCGGCGGCGGAAAGTTGATAGATACGGTTCACTGCGGCTTCGGTGCCACCGCAATGGGCCTCGAAGCGATGGGCTCGGCGGGATGCCGCGCTGGAGAGCAGATGCAGCACCGCGTAGGCAAGCCCCCCGAGCACCGCAGTCCGCTGGTCGCCGTTCATCGCCAGGTGCACCGGCAGCGCCACGGCAAACGCTTGCACTACCACTTGCAGGTAGTCTTTAACCACCGTGTAACTGCCTTCAACCGCCACACTGTCGGCCACGAGACGGCGGATCGACGCCTTGCCGACGACTTCCCGCACGGTCTCTAACAAATTAAGCCGGGTTTGGCGCAAGCCGCCGCCGCGGGGGACGCCGGCATCGAGCGAGGCCGGATAGGTGGCGAGATTGATGAGATTCAGCGCGGCGGGAATGGCGCTGAGGAGAAAGACGCTGGCGAAACTGCCGGTGAAAAACACCAGCGCCGCGGCGATCAGCGAAGACAGCGCCGAACCCAGCTTGGACCACGAGCGCGTGTAGCCATAGACCTTCGTCCGTTCGTCCTCGCGGCCTTGCTGGCGCAGCCACGCGTAGATGAGCGCCTTGTGGGTGCCATCGCGGAAGGCGTCTGCCGTGCCGTAAAAGACCATCCCGGCGACCAGCAGGAAACTGCTAGACGAGAGCCCGAGTACCAGATAGGAAATGACATAACCCGCCATGCTTGCGATCATGCATCGGCGGCGGCCCAGCGCATCGGCCAGCGCGCCGGATGGGATCTGGCTGATGTTGCCGGCGATTTCCCGCGCCGCGATGAGCCCGCCGATGCCGAGAAAATCCAGTCCGCGTTCGCGCAGCGCGAGAATCAGGAAAGCCTCGAAAAACCGCAGGTTCTTGAGGAATCCGTAGAGTGAGAAGCGGACGATCATGCGGGCGCGGGGTGTTACGGCGGGCACAGCATGAATGGGATCCGGCCGCGCCAACATCCCAAAATGCGGATTTGTGGCGGCACGAGGGACAATGACATTCCTGTCGGTCCAATAAGGAACACCGACAGGACAGTCGTGCCTCCGGCTCAATCTCTGTCGTTGACCTCCGCGCCGGAGTGTGCAACCTCCGCCCCCGATGATTTCCGTTCAGTCCCTGCGCGTCGAGTTTGGTGCCCGCGTGCTTTTCAATGGTCTGGCGTTTTCCGTGCAGCCACGGGAGCGCATTGCCTTCGCCGGTCACAACGGCGCGGGCAAGTCCACGCTCATGAAATGCATCGCCGGCATTCTCCCGCCCAGCGCCGGAGCCATTCACGCCCCCAAGGGCACCCGCATCGGCTACCTGCCACAGGAGGGCATCCACGTCGCCGGACGCTCGCTGTGGGTGGAGACCGAGTCGGCTTTTGGTGAGGCCGTTGCCCTGCGTGACAAGATCGACCGCCTCTCGCGCGAACTGTCCAGACTCGACCCGCGCTCATCGCCCTACGCCGAAATGTTGGAGGAAATCGGCGGCCTGGAACTCCAACTCGATGCCACCAACCCCGAGCGGATGAAGCCGCGCATCGAGTCGGTCCTCCAAGGGCTTGGCTTTCAGAAAAGCGACTTCACGCGGGATTGCGCCGAGTTTTCCGGCGGTTGGCAGATGCGGATCGCCATGGCCAAGTTGTTCCTGCAGGAGCCCGAAGTGATGCTGCTGGACGAACCCACCAACCACCTCGACATCGACACCCAACTCTGGGTCGAGCAATACCTCATCAACTATCCCGGCGCCATCCTCCTCATTTCGCACGACAGGCTATTGTTAGACACGCTGTGCACCCGCACCATCGCCTTTCACCATGGCCGGGCCGAGGAATACGCTGGAAACTTTTCCTACTATGAGCGCGAATCGGTGCTGCGCCGGGATGTCCTGCTCAAGCAATACACCGCCCAGCAACGCGAGATTGCCGAGTCCCAGCGCTTCATCGACCGCTTCCGCGCCTCGGCCAACAAAGCCACGCTGGTCCAATCCCGCATCAAGTTGTTAGCCAAGATCGAGCGCATCCCCGCGCCCGAAATGGACGACGCGGTGGTGAAATTCAAGTTTCCCGCGCCGCCCGCCTCCGGGCAGTTGGTGGCCAAGCTCGAAGGCGTCGCCAAGAGCTACGGCGCGCTCAGCGTCTTCAGCGGCTTTGATTTCGAAATCAACAAGGGTGAGAAAATCGCCATCGTCGGCCCCAACGGCGCCGGCAAGTCCACCTTCTGCCGCATCATCACCGCCCGCGAGGCGCCCGATGCCGGTTCCCATGCCTTCGGCCACAAGGTCGCCCCCGCGTTTTTCTCACAAAACCACTCCGACGAATTGGATCCCGACCTGACGGTTCTGGAGACCGTCGAACGCTCAGCCTCGCGCGAGAGCATGCCGCACGCCAGAAGCTTGTTAGGCAGTTTCCTGTTTCGCGGCGACGACGTGTTCAAGCAGGTGGGGGTGCTTTCCGGCGGCGAGCGCTCGCGGGTGGCGCTGGTGTGCATGCTGCTTACCCCCGCCAATTTCCTCATCCTCGACGAGCCGACCAACCATCTCGACATGCAATCGCAGGATGTGCTGCAGCGCGCGCTGATCGACTACCCCGGCAGTGTGCTCATCGTGTCGCACAACCGCTCGTTCCTCGATCCGCTGGTCACCAAGACCCTCGAATTCCGCGCCGGGCGCCGCCCCTTGCTCTATCACGGCAACATCTCCTATTATATCGAAAAATCCGCCGCCGACCTGGCCCTTGCCGCCGCCCGCGGCACGCCCGCCCGCGCTTCCGCAGGGGCTGCTAACAACAGCGGCGGCCTGTCCCGCAAGGACCAGCGGCGCGTCGAGGCCGAGGCCCGCGAACTGCGCTCGAGAATCCTCAAACCCCGTGAAGTCGAACTGGCCGCGCTGGAAGCCAGGATCACCGAACTCGAAGCCGCCCAGGTCACCCTCACCCAACATCTATCAAGCGAAGCCTGCGCCGCCAATGCCGACCTCCTGCGCGAAACCTCCAACGCGGTTGAAAACGTCACCCAGGGCCTGGAAACCAGCTACTCCCGCTGGGGCGAACTTTCCGCCGAAATCGAAACCCTCCGCGCCAAACTCGGTCTAACAGAGTAGTCCGCGCAGCGACGCTAAACTTCGCCTCGCATGGCGGTATCGTTTTGGCTCGTGCTCGTCTAGTATCCTGCTTGACCCCGGCACAAGAATGCCCGACGCTCCGGATCATCCCCATGAACTACCGCCCAAGCGCGCCATTTGCCGGTTGTATCGTCGCATTGCTGGCGCTTGGCGGCGCGGGTGTATGGGCCTGGCACAAGGTGAACTCCGTTCCTCTGGCACTCCGCGCAAACCTGACATTCCTGGAAGCCCTCAAGTTCAAAAACACCATCGACACCGATCCGCCGACACCCGCACAGCTCGCCGCAGTACGCAATGCGGCCGTCGCCCTGAAGGAAAAACTCACCGCCGAGTTCCCGGCGCTGAAAGTCACCCCGCGCCCGGTTGCCGATGATGAGAATGGATTCCTGCTGCTTTGCAATCTAACCAATCACAAGGATCCCGCCACCCGGCATCTGCCGATCTCAGACAAGTTCGAACGGATCCTTGCCGAACAGTCGGCCGCTGGAGAGCCGAAGCCATGGGATCCCGAGGCCGCTGAGCACTGCCTGGCCGAACACGGCGAGCTGGTGAGCCGGATCGAGCACATCGCGGCTCTGACAAACCGGTCGTCGTCGAACATGTCTCCGGAATACAGCGGGATTTTCAATGCCCGCGCCGGGAAGACGAGTTGCGACATCCTGCTGCTCAAGGCCCGTCTCGCGGCGGAAGCCGGCGACGATACCGAAACGCTGCGCCTGGTTGCCGCGGCCGGCAATCTGGGCTCCCACTACCACGGGGTGGAGTCTCCCTCGCTCTTCAGTGAGACCGTGGTGATTCTGATTGATCTGGAAATCCGGCGGATCGCCTTCAAATCGCTGCTGCACGCCCTCGGGAGAAACGCCGACCTCGACCGCTGGAAAGCCGTGCTTGGGAACCGGAGCTGTACTCCGTCTGATTTGGCGGCGGTGATGCGCGGCGAGTGGGACATTGACGCCGATTTCATGACCTTTCCCGTCCTTATTGCCGCAGCGAGAAGCCACCAACTGCAAGACCCGGAGGCCGTGGCGCGCGCCTACACATCATGGATCAATACTTGCGTGACCCGGCTCTCTTCGGTCGAGCTTTCGGACATGGCCACCGCAATCAGCCAGCCCGCCGCTACCTCCAACCTTTCCAAAGAAGGCCGTGAAGTTATCAGTTCGCTTGCTGACGGAATCGCGGGCTGGACCAAGGGCTACATCAGAGCGGCCGCCTGTCTCGCACAATTCCGCGCCGGCCTCGATTTGCTCGTTCTTGAAAAATCCGGAGTCACGCTCGCCGACGCCGGGCAAGTCACCCGCGATCCGGTCAGCGGTTCAGCGTTTCTATTCGATGCCGACAAACGCACAGTGGCAGCTCCGCCGGGCACTGCCGCGCTGAATGTCGAACCACTGGCGCTGCCGTGGTGAGCACATCACCACACGGCAAACTCAACCCGCCCCCACGGTCCGGGCTTGCACTTGTGGACCGTCGTCTCCTCCGTTGCTAGCGGAGATGTGATCGTTTCGTCGGATTTCGGGTTCACGGCAGCGCGCGGATGCGGATGTTGCGATAGGCCACCGGCCCGTGGTCACCCTGCAAACGCAACGGACCGCGCGCTTGTTCGGGAAGCCCGACCCGGGTCGGGCCTAACACTTCCACGTTCTCCTGGACGAGTTTGCCGTTGTGGATGACTTTCTCGAAGCTGGCATTGCGGATCTTTTTCCCTGCGGCGTCGAAGCGCGGCGCGCGGTAGGTCACGTCGAAACTCTGCCACTCGCCGGGCGGCTTGCAGGCATTGACCAGCGGCGAATGGCCGCGGACGTTGGCGTCGTTGATCCATTCCGGATAGATGCCGCCGCACTCGATGCCGGGGTACTGGTCCTTGGCGACGCCGAAACTATCATATATCTGCAGCTCGTGGCTGCCGAGAAAATAGACACCGGAGTTGGAGTGCCGCGGAATCATGAACTCCAGGTGCGCCTCGACGTCTCCGAAGCGCTCCTTGGTTAGCAGATATCCGCCCGCGCCTAGCGAGACCACCACGCCCGTGCCCGGCCCGGTGCTCAGGCGAGCGGGCTCCTGCGGGTCGATTCCAACACTGCCAACCTCGCTCCAACCGGCGCACTCTTCCCATGCGGCCAGCGCCTTGCCCGCCGGCATCAGTGCCGTCCCTTGCATCCCTTGCCACGCGTTCATTGAGCGTTGCAGGTTGGCATGCGCGTCACCCGGAATGCCATAGTGCTGCAAACCCACCGGCCCGTGGTAGTCCATGCCCTTGAGGATGGCCAGCAACCGGCTCACGTCGAAGGAGCCGCTGCCTAACGGTTGGATCAACTTCCCCCAATCCTTGGCACCGGCGTCCGCGCCGTTGAGCGTGACAACGAACAGGTACGGCAGCGCCTCCTTCAGCCGTGCGTCGAGTTCCGTGCCATCGACCATCAACCAATGGCAGAGGTTGAACGTGACGCCGAGGTTTTTCCGCTCCACCTGGCGTGCCAGGCGCACCGCGTCGCCGACCCGTTCGATCCACGTCCCGGCGTGGGGATAGAGCGCGACCCGCACCCCGGCCGGCTCCGCCAGGGCCGCCACCTCGCGCAGGACCGGCACGGCTTGAGCGTCGCCTGCCGGATCGGAGGGTTTGAGGGTGTTGCTGCTGACAAACAGCCAAAGGATCGCGTCGCGGCCCCGGAGTTGGTTGATGGAATCGCGGATCTCCGCGCCAAGCGGCGTGGCGGCTGATAGATCGAGATGCGCATACAGCGCGATCAACTTCGAGTGCTGGCGGTCCACCGCGGCAAGCATGTCGCGCAGCGCCTCCGGCGTGGTGTAGCTGGGGCCGATGCCGTCGAAGCCGAGATCCCTAACAAGGGACACCTGTGCCTCGGCCGTCTGGTGGCTCGCGTCGCGGGTGCCGGTGTCCATCGCGAAAAACGCCGGTGGCGGGGCGGCGCCCAGGGCCGCGGCGCAGGAACTAACAAGCAAGAATTGGACCAACCCGCGGTTCATGCCTTGAGTCCCTCCAGATTGACCTCGAGGCGGCGGTTTTCCTTGAGCAACTGCTCCATGGTTAGAATCACGCCGCGCGCGGCGGCCTCGCGACCGAGAATGCACGCCAGACAACCGTCCACCGCGCGCCGCACCGTGGCGTTGGTGAAATCCCCGCCGCTGACTTGTTGATGAAAATAGGGAGTTGTCATGGCCTGTGCGATGCAGGGTGGGGTGGGCCTCGCGCCACCGCAAGCACAAACTGCGCCGCAGCAGGGTAGGGCGCGTTCTCTGATGAGTCCCTGCCATGTCGCGATCCTTGGCTGAACCAGCCTCACGCCACCTGCCGGTCGACGTCCTCGCGGAGGTTTTCGATGATGAATTCCTGGCGGTCGGGGGTGTTCTTGCCCATGTAGAAGGCCAGCAACTCCTTGACGCCCTTGCCTTCCTCGTATTCCACCGGATCGAGCCGCATGTCCGGGCCGATCATGAACTTGAACTCGTCGGGCGAGATTTCTCCCAGCCCCTTGAAGCGGGTGATCTCGGCGGTCTTGCCAAGCTTGGCGAGCGCCTGCTTGCGCTCGTCCTCGTCATAACAATAGATTGTCTCCTTCTTGTTGCGCACCCGAAACAGCGGCGTTTGCAGGATGAACAAATGCCCGTCGCGAATCAGCTCGGGGAAGAATTGCAGGAAAAAGGTGAGCAGCAACAGGCGGATGTGCATGCCGTCGACATCGGCATCGGTGGCGATGACCACCTTGTTATACCTCAAGGCCTCCACGCCGTCCTCGATGTTGAGCGCGGCCTGGAGCAGCGCGAACTCCTCGTTCTCATAAACGATCTTGCGCGGCAGGCCGAAGGTGTTGAGCGGCTTGCCCCGCAGCGAGAAGACCGCCTGGGTTTCCACGTCGCGGCTCTTGGTGATCGAGCCGGAGGCGGAGTCGCCCTCGGTTAGAAACAGCGTGCTTTCGTCGCGGCGCTTGTGCTTGCTGTCGTAGCGGACGCGGCAATCGCGCAGTTTCTTGTTGTGCACCTTCGCCTGGCGCGAGCGTTCGCGGGCGATTTTCTGGATGCCCTTGAGGTCCTTGCGCTCGCGTTCGGCGGATTGGATGCGCTTTTGAATCGCCTCGGCCACCTGCGGGTTTTTGTGAAGGTAGTTGTCGAGGTTGATCTTGAGGAAGTTGCCGATGAAGGTGCGCAGCGACTCGCCCTCCGGGGTGATCGTGTTAGACCCGAGTTTGGTTTTCACCTGGCTCTCGAACACCGGCTCGATGATGCGCACGCTCACCGCCGCCTCGATCCCGGCGCGAATGTCGGACGGCTCGTATTGCTTCTTGTAGAAGCCGCGGATGACCTGCACCAACTGCTCGCGGAAGGCGGCCAGATGGGTTCCGCCCTGCGAGGTGTTCTGACCGTTGACGAACGTATAATACTCCTCGCCGCTTTCGACGGTGTGGGTGAAGGCGATTTCTATGTCATTGCCCACCAGATGCACGGGCGGATAGAGCGGCTCGTTTTCCATCTCCTCGCGCAACAGGTCTAACAGACCATCCCGCGACCGGAATTTCTTGCCGTTGAAGATCATCGTCAGCGCCGGATTCAGATAGGAATAGTAACGGCACATCTTCTCGATGAACGGCTCGCGGTACTTCGCCTTGGCCGGAAACACGCTGCGGTCCAACTCAAACGCCAGCCGCGTGCCGTTGATGCCGTCGTCGCGCCGCGGGTTCTTCATGTCCATGGTCAGGACGCCTTGGGAAAACTCCAAGGCTTTGGTTAGACCGTCGCGCCACGCCTGGATCTCGAAAAACGAGGACAGCGCGTTGACCGCCTTGATGCCCACCCCGTTGAGGCCGACGGACTTCTTGAAGGCCTCGCTATCGTACTTGGCGCCGGTGTTGATTTGGGCGGCGCAATCGAAGAGCTTGCCCAGCGGGATGCCGCGGCCGAAATCGCGCACCTCCACCCGGCCCTCCTCATCGATGTCCACCTGGATCTCCTTGCCGTAGCCCATGATGTGCTCGTCAATCGAGTTGTCGATGGCCTCCTTGAGCAGAATGTAGAGGCCGTCGTCCGGCGACGAGCCGTCGCCGAGTTTGCCCACGTACATGCCGGGGCGCATGCGAATGTGCTCGCGCCAATCCAAGGACTTGATGTCCGCTTCCGTGTAATCCGCTGCCATAAGTGATGGTGATGTTTCGGTTTTCTTAAACGATTCCCGGCGCGCATGCAAGCCTTTCGTGAAGGGATGGGGTCGCATTCGTGAGAAGAAGTAGGCGCATTCGTGAGAATGCGGTCTGGCCAGTGAGTTGGCCAAGGAGCGGGCGGGACTCCTTCCCCCGCGCTGTCACCAGCGCGCCCACCCGCGCTGTCACCAGCGCGCCCACCAGCGCGCCCACTGGCGCGCCCACTGGCGCTACATTCCTCACGCCTTGGCCATGGCGGCGAGGTGTTCGGGCGAGGTGCCGCAACAGCCGCCGACGATGGCAATGCCCAGCCCGCGCAGGGTCCGGGCCAAGGTCGCCATTTCCTCGCAAGTGGCATCATAGCGAACATCGTCTCCCACCGGGTGCGGCGCGCCGGCATTGGGTTGCATGATGGTGGCGCGCCCATCGGCCGCAGCGACGATTTCCTTGGCCAGTTCCACGTAATCGGCGAGCGACAGGTCGGTGCCGCAATTGGCCCCGACGATGTTGGCACCGGCGTCGTAGGCGGCTGAGATGGCCTCGGCCACCTTGGTGCCCATCATCGTGCGGTATTCCCCGGCGCTTTTTTGGAAGGCATAGGTGGCGATGACCGGCAGGTCGGTGACGGCGCGCGCGGCGCGAATGCCGGCGCAGAGTTCACCCGGGTCGCTCATGGTTTCCACCAGAATGGCGTCCGCCCCGCCTGCGACCAGCGCACTGATTTGCTCGCGGAAAATCGCTTCCAATTCGGCGGCCGTGGTCTCTCCCAGCGGTTCGAGAAAATCCCCGAATGGACCCACATCGCCGATCACCCAACCGTCCGGCCCGGCCACCTCGCCGGCCAATTCCGCGGCACGCCGGTTCCACTCCGCCACCTTGTCGCCGAGCCCGTGCCGCGCTAACATCGAACGGCTGCCGCCGAACGAATTGGTGGTGATCAAGCGGCACCCGGCGCTGCGGTACGCCTGATGGACCGCCTTGACATCCTCGGGCCGCTCGGCATTCCAAAGCATGCCGCATTCGCCGATTCGCATGCCGCGTTGAATGAGTTGGGTGCCCATCGCACCATCGCAGGTGAGGGTGGAGCACAGGCAGGCTTCGGCAAGGGAGGGTTTGGTCATGGGGATTTGGGGGTGAGGGCATGAGCAAAGGGCATTCCCCGCTGCCTGCCAAGCGCAAACCGCACGCGGCGGCAGACCCGGGAACCGCTAGCCGTGGGGGGATGTGATCTCCGGCACGATCCGTCTCAAGGCGGGACTGCCGGAAATTACCGCACGCCGCACCGCACCAGCCCGGCCCTTGAAAAAATTTGTTCTTTTGAACACTTTTCTCTTGCACACTCTGCCAAATCGCGCTAAATGTCGCGGTGTAATCCAACCAACCAATCCAATGAAAGACACTGTTGTTGATTCAAGCCCAGCCACCCTCAGCGGCAACCTCACCCCCGAGCGCACCGCCGATTATGCCATCTACAAGCCTAACTCCCGCGGCAACGGCGGGGTGCTGCGTTTCGGGCTCAATCCCGCCAAGGCCGCCATGTTTGTCGATGCCGCCGCCCAAACCGGCGAAAAACAGTTCGACTGGGATACCAAAATCACCATGAAATGGAGCCTCGCCGATGTCGGCCCGGTGCTTGCCACCTTGCAAGGCCGCCAGCCCCAAGCCAAGCTCTTCCACCAAACCGAAAAGGCCAACAGCGCCTTCGAACTCACCTTCCGCGACGACCCGGAGCGCGCCCCATACGCGCTGAGCATCTCGCGCCAGGAAGCCGCCGATAAATCGCTGCGCAAAGTGTCCATCCCCCTCACCCATGGCGAGGCCGCCGTGCTGGAAGCCGCCCTGCGCACCGCCGTCGGCCGCCTCCTCGGGTGGTGATGCAAACCGTGCACGCGTCCTCGCCCACGGGAAGACGCCGGGCAGGATGTCCGGCCCACGGGAAGACGCCGGGCATTCTGCCTGATCCTGCGCAAGAATCTGGTTGCCATGTGGCCCGTGAATGAAGTGGAGTTCCCTCCAGCCAGTCCTCGATCTGTCAGGTAGTCCAATGCGCCGGATGCGCCTTGGCCGGCAGTTGGGATTGGCCGCCAGACCTGTTGAATCGACCTAACGAAAAATCATGACACGACGCGAACGCTTGATGGCAACCTTGCGCGGCGAGCCGGTCGACCGGCCGCCGGTGAGCTTTTATGAGATTGGCGGCTTCCGGATCGATACGAGCGATCCGGATCCTTACAACGTCTATAACTCGCCGGCCTGGGAGCCGCTGGTGCGGCTCGCCGAGCAACACACCGATATCATTCGCATGATGAGTCCGGTGCGGGCTCGCTCGATCGACCCCACCGGCTCGGCGACCACCGCGCGCTGGCACGAGTTCTTTCGCGTCACCACGCAGGACGACGGCGAGACGCGGATCACCCGCACCGAGTTGAACGTGGCCGGGCGGACCCTGACGGAAGTCACCAAACGCGAGCGGCAGGTCAACACGGTTTGGACTGTCGAGCATCTGCTCAAGGACGCCGCCGACGTCGAAGCCTATCTTGCCATTCCCGACGAGGCGTTTGCCGAACACATTGATACCGGGCCGCTCGAGGCCGAGGAAGCCGCACTCGGCGAGCGGGGAATCCTGATGGTTGACACGGAAGACCCGCTCTGCGCGGCGGCAGCCCTGTTCAGCATGGAGGATTACACCGTGCTGGCCTTTACCGAACCGGCGTTGTTCCACCGCTTGCTGGAAAAAATGGCCTGCCGCATCCAGCCACGCACCGCCGAGGTCAGCCGCCGTTTTCCCGGCCGGCTGTGGCGCATCTACGGCCCGGAGTATGCCTCCGAACCCTATCTGCCGCCGCGCTTGTTCGACGAATACGTCTGCCGCCACGTCGCCCCCATGATCCGCTCCATCCAGGCCCACGGCGGCTATGCGCGCGTCCACTGTCATGGTCGCCTGCGGAACATCCTCGACCTGATCGCAGGCATGGGCGCGGATGGCCTCGACCCGATTGAGCCGCCGCCGCAAGGCGACATGGAACTGCGCGAGGTGCGGCAACGCCACGGTCGGCAGCTTGTGCTGTTCGGCAATCTGGAAATCGCCGACATCGAGATGCTGCCTACGCCGCGCTTTGCCGAAAAGGTGAAACGCGCGCTCGATGAAGGGACCAGCGGCACGGGCCGCGGATTTGTGCTGCTGCCTTCCGCCAGCCCCTATGGCCGCGATTTGTCCCCGCTGACCTTGCGCAACTACGAAACCATGCTCCAGTTGACCGAGGCATGGTAGGCCTTTGATCGTTCCATTTGAACTACCCAAGCGAATTGTCCATGAGAAGCATTCCCCTGTTGATCGGTTTGCTGGTCGGCCTGTGCTGCCGGGCGGAGGATCTCCGCGTGCTGACCTGGAATGTGCAGGAAGGTGCCAAGCACTTCGAGGAGGGTCCGGAAAAGGCGCTGAAAATCATCCGCGACTCCGGCGCGAACCTCGTTCTCATGCAGGAAAGCGATGCGATCGCCGAGGGGCGCGACAAGCTCGGTCCCTGGCTGGCCGCCCGACTCGGCTGGCACGCCCATCAGGGGATCGGCACCGCCATTTGCATTCTAACGAAGTTCGAGATCGTGCAAACTTTCTCCGTCGCGGGTTGGTATGCGATCGGGGCGCGAATCAAGGCTCCCGGTCTGGAGTTCTTTGCCTGGTCCTGTTGGAGCGACTATCATTCTTACCTGCCCGACTACTGGCGTGCCAATCCCGATGCCTCGCCGAGGGAACTCCTCGCCTGCGAAACGGCCCATTCGGAACGAGCCAGGCAAACCCAGGCCATCATCGATCGCCTCAAGAAACTCCGCCAACTCGATGGCCCGCTGCCGCTGCTCGTCGGCGGCGATTGGAACTGTCCCTCCCACCTCGACTACTGCGCGGAAACCCGCAACCTGCACCGCAATCTGATCCTGCCGCTGCCCTCGTCACTGGCCTTCGAACAGGCCGGCTTCACCGATGCCTTCCGCGCCGTGTACCCATCGGCGCTCAAGACCCCGGGCATCACCTGGTCGCCGCTCTATCGCACCGAGCCGAAAACCCACAAGCCGCTGCCGCTGGATCGGATCGACCGCTTGTATCTGCGTGCCAATGATCTGAAGCCGATCAGCGCGACGGTCTATCCGCTACAACTTGAAAGCACCGCAATCCGCCGCGCCCGGCGCCAGTTTCCATCGGATCATGGCGCCGTTTTGGCCGTGCTGCGCCAGGTGCCGCACGCCACGCCCTAACCCTCATCCCTTGAAACCTATTGATGGGTTTTTAGTTCAAGGCGGAAAACAGCCGGTTTGCCCCCGAACAGCTCCCGCCCCAGCGCGATTGCCGTTTCTAACAATTCTGTCTGCTCCACCGCGCTCATGCGCTCAACGATAGCCACTTGTGCGGGCGTGCCGAACGCTTCGGGTCGCGCCGCCAGGTGTTCGCATAGCAGGGCAAGGTCATGATAATCGCCCAGGAGAACCGACAAGTCGCGAAGCTGGCGCCGACGATGGCGGGATGCGTCGGGGGTGAAATTTCGCAGCAAGCGGGCGTGATACCAGTGGGACTTGACCCGTTTGCGCCATTCGTGAACGCGGTCCGGGTGGGGGTTCTGCGTCATCTCCCGCCAACTCTTGCGGGCACGCTTGAAGCCGTCGATCCAGCCGTCCACCACTGCCGCACCGCCGACGGCAGGCCACGGGCGCAATGCGGAGCGCACCCGGATCAGGGCGAGCAGCCATTGGATCCGGGCGGCGGTACCGACTTGAATGGCGGCGGTCCGCCGTTCCGCCAGTGGGCCACGCACCGCGGCCAGCCCGCTCCGCTCGGCCTCGGGCAGTGATCGGGTCAAGCGGTCGAAGGTTGCTAGCAGAACTTCATTGTCACGGATGGCGGAGAGCAGGCGGCCGACATCGCGGAGCGCGGCGTTTTGCGCCTCGAAGCGCTCACCGAGCGTGCTCCGGACCAAGCGCAGCGCCGCACGGGATTTTTTCAGATGCATGCGCACCCGATGGATCGCTTCCGGATTCCCCGGTCCGGCGCTTGGAACCTGGCGGATCGCGCCGCTCAGTTGGCGATTCACCACGGTGGCAAGCGAACGAGTCAGCCTGCGGCCCTTTTTGAGGCGATAGCTCACGACTTTCTGCGGTTCGTGTTTGGCTTGACGGCGGCCGGCACAGGGAGCGCCCGGCCGCGGGAGTGGCAATCGGACGTGCGGGATTCCAAGGCGGTCATGGCGGAGACGTTAGCTGGACGCGGCTGCGCTGGCAAGGCTGCGTGTCCCCGACGGCAGGGATTTGACTGCCGGTTCCCGCTTGCTCTCAAGGGGTTCCCACGTCAAGCTCGCGCCACATGAAGTTGCCTCCATTGAAAGCCCTGCTGCGGCGGCGGATTCGACTCGCCTGCCTGCTGGCGGCGCTCGCCCTCCCGCATGCCGCGCCGGGACAAATTGCCACCTTGAAGAAAGCGGCGGAAAGTCCGGAGGCCGCCAAACCCAAGCCAGCGGAAAAGCCGGACGACGCCCGCTCCCGCCTGGAGCAATGGCATAAGGACGCGCGCGACACCCTGGCACGCCTGGATGCCCCCGGTGCCGCCGCCGCCTTGCCCGAGGGCATCAGCCCGGCGGATCTCGACCAGCGCCGCCGCGATTTGGAGCAAATGGTTCTAACAACCACGCGCTCGCTCAAGAACTCCGGCATCGTCGAAGACGCTCGCAAGGCGCTTGATTCCTCGCGTGCCGACGAAGCCGCCTGGTCCGGCTTCAAGGAAAAGCCGCCGTACTCGCTGCTCATGATCGACGATTTGCTCAATGAGCGGGATGCGGTCAAGTCCAGCATGGCCTCGGCCGACGCCTCGCTGGCCAACTATGAACGCCTCCTCAACAGCATCATGGCGGACACCAAAGCCGCTGAAGAAGGGGTGAACAATGCCCTCGGCGAGATGCAAAAAGCAGACGCCGACACCACCGCGGCGGCCAAGTGGCGGCTCGAGGCGGCTCGCGCCCGAGCCCGACTGCTGGCGGCGCGGGCCGGCTTGGTCCAAACCATGATCGACGGGAACAAATACCGCATCGCCGCTGCCAAGACCGATTTGGCCCTGCTCGAACGACAGGTGAAGACTGCCAACGCCAACGCCCGTTTCAATGATGCGGATCTCGCCAAGCTCGGCAAAATCTCCGAAGAGCGCAAACAGGCCGTCCGCAAGGAACTCGATGGTGTTGCCAAACGGCTCAAGGCGGCGATGATCGCCCGCAGCCAGGCGCAGGCCGCCGTCGATGCGCTGGTGCCGCCACCGCCCGCCGCCGCCCCGGAGCCGCCGGACATGGAACTCGCGAAGTATCGCCTGGAGGTCGCCGAGGGCCGGGTCGAAACCACTCAAATGCTCGTCGAAGGACTCGAGGGCCTGCAGCAATTGGAAAACGTCGGCCTCAAAGCCTATCAGGACCGGCGGATGCTCGTCGAAGCCCGCGGCCCGAAGCAACAGGCCGAGGCGCTCGACGCGCTCAGGGTGCCGCGCGAGGGCCTGTGGGCCTGGGTCAATGTGATCGACGACGAACTGGCCAGAAACGGCGCCGATCTGAGCAAACTGGAAGCGCGTGCGGCGACGATCAGTTCAGACGATCCCCGCTTCAGCCTGCTCAACGAGCAACGGGCCAACGCCAGCGAAAAACTCGCGATGCTCCAACGACTTTCACAGGCGGTCGAAGCCCAGCGGAAATTGGTCAAGCGCTGGGTCTTGGAATACACCCCGGATTCGGCCAAGACCGGGTTCTCGGAGCAGTTCGCCGCGCTCACTGCCAAAGGCTGGGGAGCGGTGAAAGCCCTCTGGGGCTTCGAAGTGATGAGTTTCGAGGACAAGGTGGACGTGGACGGCCAGACCATCACCAGCAAGTACCGGGTCACTCTCGGGATGTTGTTGCGAGCCGCGTTGTTTTTCATGATCGGCTATTGGGTCGCCTTGCTCATCGCCAAACGCATCCATGGCAGTTTGGTCGCTCGTGGCCATATCGCCGACGCCCAGGCCCGCACGCTGCGCAACTGGGCGATGATTGTCGTGGGGCTGTTTCTGGCCATCGGCACCCTGGCGTTTCTACGAATCCCGCTCACCGTGTTTGCGTTTTTCGGCGGCGCGCTGGCCATCGGCCTTGGCTTCGGCACCCAAAGCCTCATCAAGAATTTCATCAGCGGCATCATCGTCCTGGTCGAACGCAAGGTCCGCGTCGGCGACATGGTGGACGTGGATGGCATCGTCGGCACCGTCATCGAGGTCAACACCCGCTCCTCGATCGTGCGCGGCCCCGACGATGTGGAAACGATGATTCCCAACTCGGTGTTTCTCGAGAACCGGGTGACCAATTGGACGCTCTCCAGCACCAAGATGCGTCGCAACTTGCGCGTCGGCGTGGCCTATGGCACCCCGCCCCCCAAAGTGGTGGAGATTCTAACGGAAGCTGCCGGCCGCCACGGCTTGGTCTGCAAGGAGCCGGCGCCGTTCGCGGTGTTCGAGGACTTCGGAGAGAGCGCGCTGATCTTCAGCCTCTATTTCTGGCTGGATCTGCTGGGTGCCACCAGCCCCATAATCATTGCCAGCGACCTGCGCCTGATGATCGAAAAACGCTTCAGCGAAACCGGTTGCGGCGTGCCCTTCCCCCAGCGCGACGTGCACCTGGCCACCGACAAACCCCTGCAAGTCCAATGGATCGGCCAACCCGCAAGCCCCGCGGAATCCGAGCGCGGCGGCTTGTAGCAATTCTGGGGGAGCGCCGGCGTCCCGCCGGCAGTGTTCGGCATCCTTCCGAACACTCTTCAGCCCCGGTCCAGTCCTAGCTTCGTGCCCCGCACCCGTTGCATGCCTACCCATCCAAGCCTTCAAGCGCCTTCACCCATTCTCCAAACCGTCGCCCATGAACGCCTTGCGAATCTGAGCGGATTTTCACCTTGCCAAAAGCCGCTGAGTCGCGCTAGATTCTCCGGCAGAGTGGGGACCGTTTGATTTGATCCACCTGTGCCTGGGTCAGCGTCGGAACGGCGGCCCGCTGGATGTCCACGGAGTGCATCAGGTTGGTGGGGTCATTGATATGCACCGGCGTGAAGCTGGACGAAAGGAGGATGTGGCAGACTTCGTGCGCCGTGCAGAAATTCGTGCCCGCTTTGGCGACAATGCACGCCGGGCGATTGGGGGCATGCCCGCCGCAACCGTTGAGTGCCTGTTGAAATCGATCCACAAAAAAAACGCCGATAACCCCGGCAGGAATGGTACCGCCCAGTTGTTCGACATCGAAGAAATCTCCGGAGGCGGTCCACTGGCACTGCCCGTCAATTTGTTTGAAGCGATCCGCATCTTCCGGCGACAATCCGAGGCTCAATCCGGAGCCGAAAGCGACCCGAATACCGAACTGCGCATACACGGCCTGGGTGCTGGAAAGAATGGCGTTGAAGGGCACAGCCGTGAGTGTGAGGCTGCGGAAATGCAGGCTAATAGTGTGGGTAAACGGATTATCCGGGGCGGGCATGCCGAGGGCGGCACGGGTGCGAGACCCGACGATGCCGTCTGGCGTTAGGCCAACTTGTAGTTGAAAAGCGACCACGGCGTTGCGAGTACGTGGCCCGAAAATGCCGTCCACCGCAAGATTGGGGCGGGGGAATAGCTGTTGGTTTAGTGCCGTTTGCAGAGTCCGCACTTCGGGACCCATGTTCCCTTGGGAAAGATTTGCCATATGTCTTATTGTCTTGGGTATCGCTGGTGGGTCAAACAGTTACTGCCAGCAGCCTGTCGGACTTTCTGAGTTACGGATTTTGAGTATGCGGGTTGGAGGAGGATATCCGCGTGCTTCGTCTTGATCAACATGAAAATCCGTGAGACCGGTGATTTTTTGCTCAGCCGGATATTGGCATTCAGCCGGGAAATCATGTGAGACCATTTGACTCCGGGCAGGATGCCCGGACCACGGTGGCGCGGGCAGGATCCCGGACCACGGTGGCGCGGGCATCTTGCCCGCCGCCCTTCTTCACAAGGTCTCATCCATTTCCCCTCGAGTTCAGGATGTCGGAGGCTTGATTGCTGCCGATCCGGCCTAACATAATCACCGCCGATACAGCCGTTTCCTAACAATATACTCCGCCACCGCCGGGTTCAGCCAAGGATGGGAGGCTTGGCCTTGGGCAAACGCCCCGCGAATGTCCGTGGCCGCTGCCGGATGGGTGCCGGCGAGGGCATGCATGACGTAGCCCTCGCGTGGCGTCGGCGGATCGCCACGGGGAAAGACAATGAATTCGACACAAGCGGCCAGGCGCTCCGGATATTGCCATCGGGGCAGGGCGTCCCACTGGTCGCTGCCGAGGAGCCAGAACAGGCGGGCGCCGGGAAACGTCGCCCGCATCGCCTCGGCCGTCGCGTGGGAAAACGACGGCCCCTCGCGCCGCACCTCGAAATCATCGACCACCGCCCACGGAAGGTCCGCCGTGGCAAGTCGCAACATTTCCAGGCGGTCTGCGGCGGGGGTCGGCTCTTGGCCGGGCTTGTGCGGCGAAATCCGGCAGGGCAGAAACCGCACCTCATCCAGATCCAGCGCCTGTTGGGCCAGTCCCGCCAAATGCACATGTCCGAGATGGACCGGATCAAAGGTCCCACCAAACAACGCGATTTTCCGGGCTTCAGGCATGGCTGGAACGCACAGACCATCCCTGCCCGATCCGCGGCCATCGGTCAAGCCCGGCGTGCCAGTTGCAGCCGCCTGCGCTAGGGCCCGTCAAACGGAACCGCTGCAACCAGGCGGCGGATGGAATACAGGCGTCCTCGCCCGTCCGGAAAACCAGCCGTCCCGGCTGCCGCGATTGATTTGTTAGGGCACGCTTCTCGGGCGGTGACCGACAAAAAAGGCCGCAGCCATGACAGCCGCGGCGTTTTTTGATGGATCGGGGGGGGGTCCCGCTCCGAGCCTAACGCTTGGAGAACTGGAAGCGCTTGCGGGCTCCGGGCTGGCCGGACTTCTTGCGTTCCTTCATGCGGGGGTCACGGGTGAGAAAACCCAGCGGCTTGATGACCTTGCGGTTTTCCGGGTCCACCTGGGTGAGCGAGCGGCTGATGGCGTGACGGATTGCGATCGCCTGGGCATGGACGCCGCCGCCCCTGACCACCACCTTGAGGTCAAACTTGTTGACGAGGGTGAGTTGCTGGAAGGGAGCCAGAATGCTGTTCTGGAGTTCGGCGGTGGGGAGGTATTCCTCGAAATGGCGGCCGTTGATGACGATTTGGCCGGTGCCTTCGGTCATCCAAACGCGGGCAACAGCGGTTTTGCGGCGACCAGTGGCGCTTTTTGTGGTTGGGGCGGTCATGGGAGATTGTTGTTAGGTTAGCGGACTTCGTAAACGGCGGGTTGCTGGGCTTCATGCGGATGGGTTTCACCGGCATACACCTTGAGCTTGCCGTATTGCGCGCGGCCAAGCCGGGTCTTGGGAATCATCCCCCACACGGCGCGCTCAACCAGCAGGATCGGCCGACGTTCCCGCACCTGCCGCGGCGTTTCCACATGCTTGCCGCCGACGTAGCCGGAGAAGCGCGTGTAGATCTTCGAGCCTTCCTTGTTGCCGCTCAGGACAACCTTGTCGGCGTTGACCACGACCACAAAATCGCCCGTGTCAACATGGGTGGTGAATATCGGCTTGTGCTTGCCACGGAGCAACCGGGCCGCCTCTACGGCGACCTGGCCCAGGACCTTGTCCTTGGCATCGATCACATACCATTTGCGCTCGACTTCGTGCGGCTTGGCGGAAAACGTCTTCATGTGCTTGGTGTTGGAGTCTTCGGGCGCGGCAAACGGCCACCGTCGCAGGCGAAGGGGGGCGCAATCTAGGGACCGGACCCGAGGGTGTCAACCGGGAAATCGCGGGTTTTTTCAGAAATGTGAAATTCGCGGGCCCGGCGGGGGGGCGCGGTTGCGAAAATCCCCCAACCACCCGCCACAATTTCTCTCGCCACGCCCATTTGTCTGCCATGTCTGCCCAAGGACCTGGCGCGGGAGCTTCCCGGCCATGCCGTTGCTACCGGTCCGACCGGCCCGATTTCCCCCGCCGGCTTGCGCGCGAGAAGTTTCGCTTCTATTGCAACCGGCGCTTGCCAACTCCCGGCGCATCCGCCAAGGTGGATGTTCGTCGCCACTTGCACGCATCTCTGCCCGAAAGCTCCAGCCAGTCCACACGCCATGCCTGAGATTACCGAAAAAGACCTCCAGCAGACCATCAAACCCCTCTGGCTCAAGGCCATCAGCGCGGTGCAGACTTCCAACCTGCCCTACGCCGTGAGCCTCTTGCAAGCCGTGCTCAAGGACAGCCCGGGCTTTCTGGACGGGCGCAAACTCCTCCGCAAGTGTGAGATCCAACTCTGCGGCGCCCCCAAGAAAAAAGGCGGACTCTTCGGCATCCAGACCGGCGGCATGGGCCTGATGAAACTCGCCGGTCATGCCAAGAAAGATCCCGCCGGCACCCTCCCGCTCATCGAAAAAGAACTCGAAAAGGACCCCTACAACGAGGCTGCCAGCGAACTGCTCTTCGATACCTTCGTCCGCTTGGAACTCTTCGACTCCGCCGCATTCGCCCTCGAAACCGTCCGCAAGGGCTACCCCGAAAACGCCAAACTGCTCCACAAGCTCGCCGAATTCTACTTCGCCCACGACCAACATCTCATTGCCTCGGACGTCTATAACGACATCATCAAACACCACCCCACCGATTCCGCCGCGATCAAGGGCTCCAAGGACGCCTCCGCCCGCGCCTCCATGCAAAAACAAAAGTGGGATGAAAACGCCGACATGCGCACCCTCATGCGAAATGCCGCCGAAGTCGAGGAACTCGAAAAGGCCACTCGCTCCGGCCTCACCAAGGAACAACTCGAAGAACGCCGCGACCGCACCATCGAGAAATACAACGCCGATCCCAATCACCTCGCCACCGTCAAGGATCTCGCCAACATCTACGAACAACTCGAAGACTGGCACAACGCACAGACCTTCTATGAATGGGCTCACACCCTCAGCGCCAACGACGTCGCCCTCAGCATCAAGGCCGGCCAGATGAAAGACCGCGCCGCCGAGGCCGACATCCGCAACCTCGAAACCGCAGCCGCCGCCGATCCCGACAACGTCGAACTCCAAGCCGCCCTCGCCGCACACAAGGCCGAGCGCCTCGCCTTGGTCGTGGCCGAGGCCAAACGCCGCGTGGACCAAAATCCCACCGATCCCCAACTGCGCTACGAACTCGGCAACGCCCTCTATCTGGCCGGCGATCACAGCGGCGCCATCCTCCACCTCCAACAGGCCACCCGCAATCCCCACATCCGCACCAAGGTGCTGCTCCTGCTCGGCCGTACCTTCAAGGCCAAGAACATGTTCGACCTCTCTATCAAACAGTACTCCGACGCCCTCTCAGACCTCCACTCCATGGATAACACCAAGAAGGAAGTCCTCTATGAGAAAGGCCTCATTCACGATGAAATGGGCGACAAGGAACACGCCCTCGAGTGCTTCAAGCAAATCTACGAAGTCGATTACGGCTACCGCGATGTCGCCAAACGCGTCGAATCATCCTATCAATAGCTCCCGTCCCGCATGAGCGGCTGGACGGAATCAACCTTGCGGGGCGCGGCCTCGTGGCAGGCATTCAAGGCAGGGAAATCCCTCTGCGATACCGGGGCCGCCACTGCCGTGAAATCCGACCCAAGCGGTTGGAGTGGCACCGTGTGCGAGGGCAAGCGTCTGTTGCGCGTCAGCGTGCGCGTCGTGTCCACCACCGCTTTTGAAACCCGCTGTTCCTGCCCGGAGAACCAAGCCAGCGGTGCCGTCTGCGCCCATGCCGTCGCGGTTGGATTGGCCGCCCTGCGCGGCACCCCCTTCCTAACAAACCCGCCGCTGCCAAGCACCGCAACGCCGTCTCCGCCCCAGTCCTGGGAAATTTTTCTGGCTCCCAATTGGCGCGAGGCCCTCGCGCGCGGCAAACTCGCCGCAACCGTCAGCCACAGCACCGGCTCCGCTCCGGCCGATCCGGCATTTGGCGCATGGCTGGCCGCCGCCGCCGGACCCAGCCAATCACCGCAGCACCTGCAACTCGCGGGCACCACGCTGGCCGCCTTTCTGGACGCTCTCATCGGCCATCCGTGCATTGTCGTCGGTAGGGACCGCAGCTCCCTGGAAGTCCGTGCCGCCGGCAGGATCCAACTCCTCGACCTTAGCCACCACCCGGCCGTCCTGCGGCTCGTCCCGCAACCCGATGCCCTCCCGCGCATCACCATCGACGGCCGCTGCTGGCAACTGGCGCCTGACAGCCTCACCCGAATCGGCCAAGGTGCCATGCCGGCCGACCTCGCCGGCCCGCTGGCCGAACTCATCGCAGGGCGCAGCGTGGAACTGCCCGCCGAAAGATTCCTTGCCCACCTCGAGCGCTGGCAGGAATGGCTCGAATTTCCCCCGGATTCGTGGCTTGAGACGCTCCACTTCGTCGCCGCTCCCTTCACCGTGGGCCTCGCGCTGGATGGCTCGCTCCAGCACCTCGAAGCCCATCTCAGCATCCACTACCCCGGCGTTCCCCCGGTCCCGCCGGGCCGGGATTCAGTCCCCGGATTGCCCCGCCTCACCGACGAGAGCCACTGCGAAGTCCGCGATCTGGCCTTGGAACGGCACGCCACCACCACCCTCTCCCGCGCCGGCTTCACCCCAGCCGATTTCGCCGCCGGCCCGTGGTCGCTGCATGGCGAAACCGCCATCATTCATTTCCTCACCCACACACTGCCCGCTCTCCACCGCACCTGGTCCGTCACCGAGGGCCAACGCTTCCACCAAGCCCAACGCCAATTCGTCCTCGTTGCACCCAAGATCGAGATCCTCGGCTCGGGCGAGGATTGGCTGAGCTTCAACCTCTTGTTTCAATCGGACGCCGGGGACGTCATCGCGCCGGCTGATGTGCGCCGCTTGCTGCGCTCCGGCAGCGGCCAAGGCGCGACGTCAAAAGGCCGCCGCCTGATTATTTCGAGCGAGGTCTCGGAACTCATCGACCCGCTCTTCTCCGAACTCGACTTGCGGCAGGAAGGCGGCCATTTCACCGCCTCCTCCCGCGCCGGCGAGCTGGTCGAGGCAATCCGTAACCAACTCGATAAGTCCGGCACTGCCAAACCCGAAGACAAAATCCAAGGTTTCCCGCAGCCGGAGGCGATTCGGGCCGAACTCCGCCCCTATCAACAGGTCGGCGCCGCCTGGCTCTGGAACCGCGTCGAACGCTTCGGCGGCGCCCTCCTCGCCGATGATATGGGCCTCGGCAAAACGCTCCAGGCCATTGTCTTGATTGAGCGTCTGTTTGAGCAGCTTGCCGCGCCCTCCGAAGCGGTGGTCTTGGTGGTGGCCACCACCTCACTGCTGGGCAACTGGCGGGCCGAGCTGGCGCGGTTTGCGCCGGGACGGCGCGTGCGTATCCTGCACGGACCGAGCCGGGATGTCGAGCGGGAGAAAATCACCGAGCGCGAAGTGATCCTGACCAGTTACGCCACCTTGGCGCGGGATTTGGCCTGGCACCTGCGGCGCGACTACGCGCTGGTGGTGGTCGACGAAGCGAGTTTGATGCGCAATCCCGACACCGATCACGCCAAAGCCCTCGGCAAATTGCACGCCAAGCGGCGCATCGCCCTCACCGGCACTCCGGTTGAAAACGGCGTGCGCGACTTGTGGTCGATCTTCCGCTTCATCCTCCCCGGCTGGCTTGGCACGCGCCAGGAATTCCGCGAGCGATACGAACTTCCCCTCCTCTCGGGCGAGCCGGCATCCGGACTGTTAGAACGACTCCGCCTCAAAACCGCGCCGTTCTCGCTCAGGCGCACCAAGGAACAAGTCGCGCCTGAACTGCCGTCAAAACTCTTCATCGACGAGTTTTGCGATCTCAGCCCGGAACAACAAGCCGTCTATCGGGAACTGCTCCTCGAAGGTCGCAAACGGGTTGAACTCATCCAGGACTCCGGCAATCCCGCGGCCGCCCGCATGCAACTGCTCACCGCCCTGCTGCGCCTCCGCCAAACCTGCTGCGATCTGGCATTGCTTGGAAAGGAGAGCTTCAAGCAAATGCTTGTCTCGCAGCGCTCGGCCAAACTCGAACGCCTCTTGGGTTTGCTCGAAGAAGCCATTGCAGGAAATCACAAAATCTTGGTGTTCAGTCAATTTCAGACACAATTGTGTGAAATAGAAAGTTGCTTGATCGAGCGCGGCTGGGGCAGTTTGCGACTCGACGGACAGACTCGCAACCGACAGGAACTCGTGGAGCGCTTCCAATCCCCCGACGGTCCGCCCGTGTTTTTGATCAGTCTCAAGGCCGGGGGGTACGGCTTGAATCTAACGGCGGCTGATACCGTGATTCACTTCGACCCGTGGTGGAATCCGGCGGCCGAGGCCCAGGCGAGCGACCGTGCCCATCGGATCGGGCAGACCCGGCCGGTGACGATTTACCGTCTGCTAACCCGCGGCACGGTGGAGGAGAAAGTGCTGCGCTTGCAGGCCAGAAAGCGCAGCCTCGCCGCCGCCATCGACGAGTCCGGCCTGAGCGAGGCTCCCGGCTGGAGCGAAGCCGACATGCGGGCGGTGATGGATGACGGCCCCGGAGAGCGGTGAATTGTCACTCCAAGCTTACAAGACAATCTTTTTGAACTTCGGCACGAGCAGATGCATGATGATCCATGCGCTGAGATAGGCCGAGCCGCAAACGACAAATAGGATGCCGTAGCCCACTTCGACCTTGCCCAGCAAAGTGTAGTGCTTGAGCAATAGACCTGCGGCGCGGGCGATGAGAATGCCACCCACCGCACCAGCCATTCCGCCAATGCCGGTGACCGATGCCACCGCTTTTTTCGGAAACATGTCCGAAACGGTGGTGAAAATGTTAGCCGACCAAGCCGCGTGGGCCGAACACACGATGGCGATGGTGGCCACGGCCAACCACGTGTTGATCGCCCCAAGGTGCGAGGCGAAGAGCACAGTCAGCGGGAACAACGCGAAGATGAACATTGCCAGTTTGCGGGCCCGGTTGGCGTCCATGCCGCCCTGGATGAAGTGTTTCGGTAACCATCCGCCAAAGATCGAGCCGAAACCGGAAACGGTGTACACGACAGCAACCGCGAACGGCCAACTGATGACGCCGGGAATGTCGGCCTTGTCGCCGGCAAAGCCCGGGTTTGCGGCAAGGAAATCTTTCACCTTGCGGGCGTTCTCCCCCTCCAGAAACGACGGCAGCCAAAACAGGAAAAACCACCAGACCGGGTCGGTCATGAACTTGCCGACGAAAAACGCCCAGGTCTGGCGGATGGCGAGAAGCCGGAACCATGAGACTTTTTCCTTCGCCACATCAGCTCTTTCGGCTTCCTGCTCGTCAAGGTCACTGTGGATGAAATCGTATTCCGCTTGCGAGAGTTGGCCGTTCGCGAGTTTCGCGGCGGGCGAGTCATACATGGCATGCCAGAAGGCAAGCCAGATGAGGCCCACCACGCCGGTGATGATGAACGCCCATTCCCAGCCCCAGGCTTTGGCGATGAACGGCACGACCAGCGGGGCGATGATGGCACCGACATTGGCCCCCGAATTATAGAAGCCGGTGGCAAATGCCCGTTCCTTCTTCGGGAACCATTCCGCCATGGTTTTGTTTGCCGCGGGGAAGTTGCCCGATTCGGTCAACCCCAGGGCGGCACGCCAGAAACCGAAACTCCATGTGTGGTGACCGAAGGCGTGGCCGATGGCCGCAAAACTCCACCCAATGAGCGAGTAGGCATAGCCCTTCTTGGTGCCGACCAAGTCAATGATGCGTCCCGCCAGTAGCAGGCCCGCCGCATAGGCGAACTGAAAACAGATCACCACAGTCGAATAGTTCAACTCCTGGTCCGCCTTGGCGGGACCGAACACGCCAGCGTCAGAGAGGGTCTGTTTGAGCAGCCCGAGGACGTTGCGATCAAGGTAGTTGATGGTCGTGGCGGCAAACACCAGCGCACAAATGGTCCACCGGTGGCGACCGATGCTTTTGTTGACGGTAGAGAAGGACATGGACGGGCCGAGGCTGGGCGGGGAGCTCCACAAAGACAAGCCGATTGGCGGAAATCTGAGCGGGGAATGACGCACTTCTCGGCGCATCGTTGCGGCACCGACAGCACTCCGTAGGCGCGTTGGTCACAACGCGTTGGGGTGATGGTGGCGGCACCGGGGGGGATACGGACTCGCCCCTCCGCATTCTGACGAATGCGCCTACGGGAGAACAGGCGTCCCGCCTGTTAGGTAAGAC
>Ga0073936_10001465_pt1 | contig 36295 bp, 21 predicted proteins | sample AliMusrvi5mmetaG_FD_87041 | JGI IMG/M metagenome (GOLD analysis project Ga0073936, IMG submission 87041) | Freshwater lake bacterial and archeal communities from Alinen Mustajarvi, Finland, to study Microbial Dark Matter (Phase II) - Alinen... | ecosystem: Environmental > Aquatic > Freshwater >...
GGATAGGGGGAGTTGGCGGCACCGCCGCCAACTCCCCCTATCCTTCACCTCATACAAAGAGGTCTTTCATTGCGAGGCGTCCGTCAATTGACGGACAACGAAGCAATCTTTTTAAATTAAGGATATTTATCAAGGTCAGTAATATAATTTAATCATGAACCCAAACCTCCAAAAGATCTCCGATTTTCTTCGGCAAAACGAACAATTGTCAGTTGAAGAAAGAGCTTCGTTAGCCAAAGCCGTCAAGGATACTGAAAGCGAAATGGCAATAACCGCCTTCAAACTCGACCGTACGGAGAAGGTCAAACGGACAACAGCCATTCTTTTGGAAGAGACTATTGAGGAACTCGGGAAGAAACGGGAAGCCGTTGAGGCGCAGAACAAGGAACTCGAAATCGAATTTTCACTTGAACGGGTAAGAACCGTGGCTATGGGGATGCGCAAACCCGGCGACTTGCTGAGCATTTGCGAGATACTGTTTGCAGAACTTCATAATATGGGGTTCGGTGAACTCCGGAATGCGATGATCAATATCCATAACGATGAAAAAGGGTCGTTTCTGAATTATGATTTCGCTGAATCAGCCGGTGCAACTGTGACTACTATTCTTTACAACAGTCATCCCGCAACCAAAAATCTGGTGAAGCAGGTCAGAAGTGCAACTGATGCTTTTGGAGAATTTGTTATTAATGGAGATGAATTGGATCAATGGCGTGAATACCGTAAAAGTATGGGGGAGCAGGATGATCCCAAACTGAATAATATAGGGCAACTCTCGTATTATTTCTTCTCCATCGGTACAGGAGCTATCGGAATTTCAACCTATGAACCGATTTCTGAGGGAAAACGAAAAGTTCTGAAACGTTTCCGCAATGTCTTTGAACTGGCCTATCGCAGATTCCTTGATGTAACACTTGCTGAAGCACAGGCAAAGGAATCTCGTATTGAACTGGCTCTCGAACGGGTTCGTGCCAGAACCATGGCCATGCAAAAAAGTGATGAACTTACTCAAGCTTCCAATTTATTGTTTCAGCAAATGCAGGCATTGGAAATTCCAGCATGGAGTGCAGGTTATTCCATTTGGGATGATGATGATAAACAATCGGCCACTTTTTGGATGAGCAGCCAAGGAATTTTGCAACCGCCATTTTCAGTACCTCTGACAGATAACTCCATGTTTATTCATTACCGGGAAGCTTATCTGCTTGGAGAAGAGTACTATGCGGAAGAATTCGGCGGGGAAGAATTGGTGAAACATTACCAATACATGGGAACAATACCGGATATAATAAATATGTTGGATATGGCTATTAAAGCAGGAATTCACTTTCCTGTCTTTCCAGAATTCCAGGTTAATCATGTTGTCTATTTCTCAAAAGGTTTTCTTTTATTCGTCACGCTTCAACCCGTACCCGAAGTGCAAGATATATTCAGGCGTTTCGGAAAAGTATTCGATCAAACCTACATCCGTTTCCTCGATCTCCAAAAAGCCGAAGCTCAGGCACGCGAAGCACAGATTGAAGCGGCTTTGGAAAAAGTTCGCGGCAGGGCGATGGCCATGCACAACAGCAATGACGTTTCGGTTACGGCCAGCCTGGTATTTACTGAGTTGAGAAAACTTGGTATTAATCCGGTACGTTGCGGCGTTGGACTTCTCGTTGATGGAAACCCCAAAGCTCAATTGTATTCTGCTACTTCATCAGCAGACGGCGACAGCCTTTCATTGGTAGGATGGGTTGAATTATCGGGGCATCCGGTGTTACAAGGCATATACGATAACTGGATAAAACAGGAAGACTATTTCCCGGAGCTGACGGGTGAACAACTCAAATTGTATTACGAAAAGCTGTTATCGGGTCTGTCTCTTCCTTCAGTACCTGATTGGACAAAAGGTGAAAAACAGTATGGACATTTCCTTACTTTTTCTGTTGCAAGTTTATACGCATGGTCAAACACACCCTATGATGAATCAGAGATAAAAATCCTGAAACGGTTTGCTTCTGTTATCGACCTCACGTTCAGGCGATACATCGAATTACAAAAATCAGAAGCACAGGCCAGAGAAGCAATTAAAGCTTCGTCGCTTGATCGGGTACGTGCCGAAATTGCCTCCATGCGCACCACCGATGATCTGGAACAAATCACCCCTTTAATCTGGAACGAACTTACCACGCTGGGCGTTCCGTTTACCCGATGTGGCGTTTTTATTATGGATCAACGGCTTGAGCAGATACATACCTTTTTATCGACGCCTGATGGTAGGGCAATTGCTGCATTTAATCTGCCATACGATACTGCACAAACCACTTTTCAAAACCTGGTTGATAATTGGCAAAAGAGACAAATCTATAAAGAGCACTGGGATGAGGCCGCTTTTATAAACTGGACCAGAAACCTTGTAAAATCTGGTGCCATTGCACCAACTGAAAAATATGTTACCGGAGATCATCCAACAAACCTGGATTTGCACTTTATCCCATTTTTACAGGGTATGTTGTATGTAGGCAATGATAAACCACTAAGTGAAGATGAATTGCACCTGGTGCAAAACCTTGCCGACGCATTCTCGACAGCATATGCCCGTTATGAAGATTTCAACAAACTTGAATCGGCTAAAACGCAGATCGAAAGAACACTGGTTGATCTGAAAATGGCACAGGCGCAACTGGTACAGTCCGAGAAAATGGCCTCTTTAGGCGAACTTACTGCCGGCATTGCCCACGAAATCCAAAATCCATTGAATTTCGTCAATAACTTCTCGGAAGTGAATGTTGAGTTAGTAGGTGAAATGAACGAGGAACTGACGGCTGGCAACTGGCAACTGGCAGCTGAAATAGCAAATGATCTAAAGCAAAACCTTGAAAAAATCCTTCATCATGGCAAACGCGCCGATGCCATTGTAAAAGGGATGTTGCAGCATAGTCGCACCAGTTCAGGAGTAAAAAAACCGACGGATATCAATGCTTTGGCTGATGAATATCTGCGTCTCGCTTATCATGGATTAAGGGCAAAGGACAAATCATTTAATGCAGATTTTAAAACAGATTTCGACCTAAATCTTCCAAAAATCAATGTTATTCCCCAGGATATCGGAAGAGTTTTGTTGAATTTAATAAACAATGCATTTTATGCGGTTTCTGTAGAGATGCAGCATACTACGTCTCCGCAATCGCCACCACCTCGACATATACCTGATTACGAACCAACAGTCAGTGTTTCCACCAAAAAAATGGGTGATCATATTTTGATTTCAGTTAAGGACAATGGAAATGGAATCCCACAAAATGCACTTGACAAAATCTTTCAGCCATTTTTCACCACCAAACCAACCGGACAGGGAACAGGGTTAGGACTAAGCATGAGTTACGATATTATAAAAACCCATGGCGGTGAGCTGAAAGTGGAGACTAAAGAAGGAGAAGGCTCTGAGTTTATTATTAGCTTACTTGGAAATACATAATAAATAAGAAACAAATGAAATCCGGAGAGAAAGTAATGACCAATAAAACAACTTTTCTCCTTAAAAATAAAAAGAATAAACTAAATGAAAAACAGTACCTGCATACTCATTCTTGTGTTACTCTGGGGCATAACCTTTGGACAAAAGTCTGATATTGGCTTACTCACCCAGAAAGATCGCGACCTTTTCAAACAAATTGAAAATGAATCCAATCCAACAATCATGCATGAGTTGGTCACTAAGCTGGTACTTCTCTCAGATGACAAGGCTCCTATTCCCCAATTGGAAGAAGCGAAATACTTATTCGATCTTTCGTTAAAAAAGAAAGATTCTTATTCTGAATGTGTTTCGCTCAGCATGTATGGCCAGGGTTGCAGAATTACAGGAAACTTTACAAAGGCATTGCATTATCACCAGAAAGCGATTGAATTAAGTAAACAGCTGAACGACAAATCACTAATGGGCTTTGTGCTCAATCAATCGGCTCACATCTATAAAGATCGTGAAGAAAATTCAAAGGCAATTTCCATTTATAAACAGTCAAGCTATTATGCCAATCTGGGAACAAACTCATATTTTAAATTTTATCCGCTGATGAATCTTGGCTTTGTTTACCTCAATGCCAATAAGCCTGATTCTGCATTATACTTTGCAACAAAGAGTGTAAATATGTTAGAAGAAATCCTGATCAATACAGATCCTGAGAATCGGATGATTATGGAAAGAAGCCTGGGGGTATATAGCTTATCTAACCTTGCCAGCGCGTATAGTAGAATGAATGACAAGCCAAATGCTGATAAATACTATACAAGCGCGGCTTCCATAGTAGATAAGTATAAGGGAGTGAAGACCAGGTATTTCCAGTTCTACTATTTTAGCTTAGCGCAACATTACATGCGATTTAACTTAATAGACTCATCCCTTTATGCTGCTAAAATGGCTATCGAATGCGTTATAAATACTCCAGTGGAATATCTTTCATCCAAGCCGGCAAAAATGTTGAGTGATTATTATGAACGTATTAATGCAGATAGCACAGTCAAGTACCTGAAGATTTATTTAAAGGGAAATGAGGTAATGAACAGTACTCGGGTTACACAACAACTACAAATAATGACTGTGGAGGAAGATCAACGAAACGAGGAAATTAAAAGAGCAGAAAAAGCCTTTAAGGACAAAATCTTTTTTTATATACTACTTGGGGTTTTAATGTTGGTACTTCTGATTGCCCTTTATATGTATCGCGCTTCAAGAGAGCGCATCAAAATCAATCATGAATTGCAAAGACAAAAAAATGAAGTTGAAACGACACTAGCTGAACTCAAATCCACCCAATCACAACTTATTCAGGCCGAAAAAATGGCCTCCCTCGGTGAACTCACCGCAGGTATTGCCCACGAAATTCAAAACCCACTGAACTTTGTTAATAATTTTTCGGAAGTGAGTGTTGAGTTAGTAGGTGAATTGAATGAGGAACTGGCGGCTGGCAACTGGCAACTGGCAGCTGAAATTGCAGACGATGTGAAGCAAAACCTTGAAAAAATCCTTCATCATGGCAAACGTGCAGATGCCATTGTAAAAGGGATGCTTCAACATTCCCGAACCAGTTCAGGGCAAAAGGAACCAACTGATATCAATGCACTTGCTGACGAATATTTAAGATTAGCTTATCATGGTTTGCGTGCCAAAGACAATTCGTTCAATGCAACGATGAAAACCGATTTTGATGAAACAATTGGAACGATAAATATTATCCCGCAGGATATAGGGAGGGTAATTCTTAATTTAATAACAAATGCGTTCTATGCGGTTACAGAAAAAAAAGAGCAACTTTCCCGGGATCTGAAGGATTGGAATATTTACCAGCCAACTGTTTCAATAACGACAAAAAGAACAAAAAACAAGGTTGAGGTGTTTATAAAAGATAATGGTAATGGCATCCCGAATAAGTTGCTGGAAAAGATCTTTCAACCCTTTTTTACGACCAAACCAACGGGACAGGGAACGGGACTGGGACTAAGTATGAGCTATGATATTGTTAAAGCACACGGTGGTAACCTGACTGTTGTGACAACAGAAGGTGAACAAACGCAATTTACAATCTGCTTACCAGATGTATAACTTGGCTACTGCAAATGCGCTACATTTGAGTAGCCTAACTAAATAGTGGAAATTATGGACAAAAGCTCGCAACAATTTGTTTGGAACGGAATCGACCTTGATGCGCTGCGCCAGATAATGGACAAGCCGGCTGATCAGGCGATTGAGGCAATTTTTAAGTCTAAATCGATGGAACATTTGCGGTCTATTCTGGTTGATCTGGCTCAGAATGACAGTGTAATCTCCAAGGAACTGCCAAAGCCAATGCTCGATTTTGTAAATAGTGAATTAAACATCCACTTCACCCCTGAGGAGATTTCACTTTTCAATCAAACACATGAAATATGGAAAGAGAAGGGGACAAAATTCATTCTCATTCTGATGTTCCGGGCCCTCCCCTACACATACATGGCCGAAAAACCGGCGAATGTATTGCGTATGACCAAGCTCCTTAAGACCCAGCCCGAACGCAGGATCTTCGAAACCGCTCAGTTTGTATTCGACGTGATGGACGAAAACTGGTGGGAGCCTGAGAAACGGGGAATTCTTACTGCCTTAAAAGTACGGATTATGCACGCTGCTATGCGGCAGGTGATTCTGGATAATACCTATGGTGAGGAGTGGAACGAGGCATGGGGTAAGCCAATTAGCCAGGAGGATTTGGTTGCCACGAACCAGGTGTTTTCTCTTGAATTTTTCAAAGGGATGGCCTTGCTGGGCGATCCGTTGACTCCACAGGAGCAGGAGGCATGGTTTTATACCTGGAAAACCATTGGCAGAATAATGGGGGTGCAGGAAAACCTGCAAAGTAAAGATGTTGAAGAAGCATGGTCATTGCAACATGCGGTCTACGACCATCTTTTCAGGGATAAAACTGTATCCGGGGTAATTTTAACTAAGGCATTGGTCGAAACACTAAACCATTTTCATTTGCCGTTAAAACTAATCCTTCTTTTAATGAAACGGATGCTTGCAGATGATCAATTCCCCGATTGTTTTGAACGTATGCTTGGCCCGTCCTACCGGGATGCCTATCCCGAACTTTTTATCAATCCACAAACCGAAAATGAAAAAGTTTCAAACGATATATTACTGCGCGAAGATTTACACACCAATCTTAAAGAATATCATCAGATTATAAAAGTCCAAAAGGGTAAATACCAGAAAAAAAAGCCAGACAGCGGATTGGGTAATCGGATAATTGGGGTTGGCATGCAGCTTCTGTCACGATTTTTTAACCGAAAAAACCTTGTCGATGTTCACCACGGAAAGTTACGTGAAGCCCTTCTGAACAAAGGGTCAGACAATACCGGTAAAGAGATTGGGGAAGAAATAATACTGGATGCAATGTCGGCGTTAAGCGGAATTATGATTGGCATTCTATCGCTTCATTTCAGGGAAGGGAAGCAAACGGGTTTTAGAATTCCGAAAACTTTAAGAGCAAATTGGTCGCAAACCGGTAAAAGGAAAAAACTATGGATCTGGAATATAAAAATTCGATAGTAAGCTATTACGACAACACCCGCATCGATTATCGTGTCCTCTGGTATGGGAATAAAAACGGTGCTGTTCATTTTGGATATTATGATGACGAGGTAAAATCGCATGCAAAGGCGCTCTTAAATCTGAATAGAGTTATGGCCAGAACGGCCGATGTGAGTGACGGCGATATCATTCTCGATGCCGGATGTGGTCGCGGTGGCAGTTCCCTTTGGCTCGCCCAAAATTTCGATGTTCGGGTAAGCGGCATAACCCTTGTACCTCATCAGGTCGAAAAAGGGGAAAATGCTGCCCGTAAATGTCAGCTTGACAGTCGGGTTTCATTCTCAGAACAAGACTATTCAAACACCAATTTTGAGAATGAATCATTTTCAGTAATCTGGGCATGCGAAAGTATGTGTCATGCCGGTGAAAAACTCAATTTTTACCAGGAAGCCTACAGGTTACTTAAGCCGGGGGGGAGATTGATCTGTGCTGATTACTTCAGAACCCAAAGACCACTGGAAGCTGAGGGTGAAAAACTCCTGCATGCCTGGCTGGAAGGGTGGTCGATAAAAGATCTTGATACCTTTTCAGAACATAAGGTCAACGCAGAAAGGTGTGGATTTGTCGATTTTGAACTTCAGGATATAACACAATTCACCCGACCTTCACTCAAACACCTCCATTCCATGGCCAGTAAATTATGGCGATTCGGTATTTTCCTTCGGGGAATTGGCCTTCGCAATAAGATAAATCATGGAAATCATTTTAGTTCAATTAAACAATTTGAGGCTCTTGAAAAAGAGTTGTGGTACTACGGATTGCTTTCATTAAAAAAAGTTTAACCCATGAATTCATCCGAAGCAGGGGTAACCCATAAAGGATATACGTATATAAAGAGGCTCGTAAAAAATGACCGGAATGATATTATTCTGGCAAGCCGCATTTCGGATGGTCTGGTGGTTGTTTTGAAACAATCGGCTCTGGATAATGACGATATCCTGAAAAGTTCCAAATTAGGTCATGAATACGATATCCTCAAAGACCTGGACCATCCAGGCATCCCAAAAGTTCATGGAATTTCGTACGATGGGACAACCATCGCCCTGGTGCAGGAGTACATTGATGGAGTCGACTTAAGGAAACAAATCTTCAAAAAGAAAATCACCCCATCCGAGGTTCTTGAAATCGGAATCCAACTGGCCGATATACTCTATTACATTCACCAAAAGGGGGTCATCCATAAAGATATTAATTCCAGTAATATCATGATTGCGCGAGATGGTACCTTGAAATTACTTGATTTTGGCATCTCCTCAACCAGTTACTCTAAAACGAATGAGCTTCTGAATGTGGATCAGATAGAAGGGACTCTGACCTATATTTCACCTGAACAAACCGGCCGGACAGCCCATGCATTAACTTACAGCAGTGACTTTTATTCCTGTGGTGTTTTATTGTATGAATTACTTGCAGGAAAACCGCCATTCGACTCAATCGATCCGCTCGAAATCATCCATTTTCACCTCTCAAGAAACCCTGTTTTCTTAAAATCAATTCTGCCAGACTTACCCAAAGGATTTGACCTGATCATATCCAAATTGATGGAGAAGAATCCAAATGACCGGTATCATAGCGCCCTTGGGCTAAAGGCCGATTTACTTACAATAAAAAAACACTTCATAGCCAAAGAACCATTAATTAATTTCAAAGCCGGATTAAACGACATTACTGAACATTACAAGCAAAGTCAGAAATTGTATGGTCGTGATCAGGAACAGAATGAATTACTGGGATACTACCAAAATATCAACCAGTTAAAATCTATCCTTGTCTTACTGGCTGGCTATTCGGGAGTTGGCAAATCAGCCCTGATCAGACATATTAAATTCCCGATTATCCAAAACCATGGGACCTTTATCAGCGGAAAATTTGATCAGTTTAAAAAAGACATTCCCTATTATGCTTTTATCGAGGCAATACAGGAATTCATTAAAAACCTGCTGTTTGAGCCGGAAGAAAAAATCAGTGCATGGAAGAGACGTATTACATCAGTTTTGGGTGAAAATAGCTCGCTGATAACTGAAGTCATTCCTCAATTATCACGAATCATAGAAAAGCAACCTGCAGTTCCCAAATTACAGCCTGCAGAGCAGGAAGCCAGGTTCCACATGGTTCTGCTCGACTTTATCTACATTTTTACCACGGCAGAGTGTCCGCTGGTAATCTTTTTGGACGACCTTCAATGGGCCGACCTTCCATCGCTGAATCTTGTCAAACGGATCCTGGAGAACCCCCGGGAGAACAGTATTTTGCTACTGGGGGCTTACCGGGATAATGAAGTAGAGAAAGGTCATCCGCTGTTAATTACCCTTAAACAGATCAACGAATCAGAGGGACATGTAAGAACAATACATATCAAACCCCTAAACCAGAAAACAACCTGTCAGATTACTGCAGATTCTTTCGGGATGATTGAAGATCGGGCAAATGAACTCGGAAAACAAGTTTTTTCAAAAACAAAAGGGAATCCATTTTTCATACACAACTTTCTTAAATCCCTATATGATAAGAAATTAATAACAAAAGACCGGGACAACAACTGGGTCTGGGACCTGGTTGAAATTGACAGTTTAGGATATACCGATAACGTGATTGACCTGATGACGGAGGGGTTGACCACCCTCCCTTCACAGACCTGTGAGATTTTAAAATATGCAGCAGTATTGGGAAATACCTTTAACCTGGCTGATCTCTCTGATATAACAGAAAAATCGCAGTTAAAAGTTTATTCTGAGTTAAAACCAGCAATTAAAGAAGAATTTATAAATTCCATTGACACACGGTACAGAGTCCTCACTTTAAGCTATTTAAGTGCTCAAAACGAAAAAACTCAACATCTTCCAGGCGAAACCGCACAATTTACTTTCTCCCATGATAAAGTACAGCAAGCAGCCTATAATCTGATTTCAACCCCAGAACTTGAATCCCTGCACCTTCGCATTGGCCGGCTTCTCTTGTTAAACCGGACTGAATCCCAATTGCATGATAGTATTTTCGAATTATTAAACCATTTTGCCCTGAGCTACAAGCTTATTGAAGACCTGGCGGAAAAAAGGAGAATTATAGAACTCTGTTTGATTGCCGGAAGAAAGGCCAAAGATTCAACTTCATACAACCTCGGAGTCCATTTTTTAAAGATGGCCAAAGATTTATTGGGAAAAAACAGCTGGATAGATAATTACAATTTAACTTTTGATGTCTTATTTGAACTTGGAGAGTGCGAATATTTAAATGATAGCCCTACCCTCGCAGAATTCTATTTTAAAGAAATTCATGGTTATTCCAGAACTAACTACGAAAAATTAAAGGTTTATTACCTCCATTCCTCACTTTATCTGAAAATGGGGAATACCAATGAATCGCTTCGGCTTGGACTTGAAGCAGCAAGGCTCTACAATATTCGTTTCCCGAAAAGTAAGGTTGCCATTAAGGCTTTGACCTTGGTCACGATGGTGAAATATTTGTTTCTATTCTCAACCAGATACAGAAAACCCGAAGGTCTTTTCCGGTTAAAGGATTGTAAAGACGAGGAGGTTATTGCACTGAATAAATTCTTAATTGACCTGGCCACAAGCGCATACCAGCAAGATCAGAATTTAATGATGCTGGTGATTTTTAATATTGTAAAATCGTATCTAAAAGAAGGATTTACCGATGCTAGTGGTTGGGGTTTTTCCGGATTTTCTGTAGTTGTACTCTCTGCCCTTAAGATGCAGAAGCGCGGATTTAACCTTTGGGAAATCACGATGAGACTGCATCAGAAAACACACTCACCACTCATTAAATGGCGGCTAAGTTATACCGTATTAAGCTTTTACAATCATTGGCGAAATCCGATCCGCCATGGGTACGACCCCATCTTAGAAACCATTAAGGCCTGTGTTCTTAATGGTGATCAAATATTTACAGGTTATTCGGTGGCACTTTATTTACGGATTAGAATAATTGGAGGAGAAAACCTTAAAGAGATTTTGAAAAGTTCGGATGAACATCTGGCCCTGATTAGAAATGGGAAAGGGGGATTGGATTTCTTTCAAAGTTTCCACCAGTTTGCAAAAGCTTTAAATGGCCAGACTCAATTCAATAGCTGGGATGATGATACGTTTAACAGTGCCGAAACCCTGGAGCGGCTAAACCGGGAGGGCAATAATACCAAACTCGCATTCTTCCATTCAGCAAGATGCGCGCATTTATACCTCTTTGGAAAACATCGGGAAGCCCTTGATGAAAGCCAGTTAGTTGTTAACTATGCTGCAAACTTTCTGGGTGATCCGCTTGAAGTATCCCAGGCCTTGTATACTTCACTTTCAATTTCTTCCTGTTACAAAGATTTAAACCGGAATGAGAAAAAGAGGTTTTTAAAGATTTTTAAGAACCACCTTCAGGATATGAAAATGTGGGCAAAAGGGTGTCCGGAAAATTACAGTCAGCATTATGAATTGTTACATGCAGAATACTACTCGATAACGAACCAACCGGAGAAAGCATTGCAGCTCTATGAACAATCGATCCGGCTGGCTGCGAAGAATGGCTTTAAATATGTTGAGGCCATTGCCAACGAGAGTGCAGGTTTGCTGTGTTTAAAGATGAAATTAATTAAGCAAAGCCAGATCTATCTTATTGATGCGTGGGAAGCCTATAACCAGTGGGGAGCCATTGCCAAATGCAGACAATTGGAGGATCGTTTTCATATACAGCTAAGTAAAAAATCGGCTTATAAATTTGAGGATCAGGCCGAAGCAAATTCAAATACATCAATATCGAGTAAAACAGCCCTCGACCTCTCAAGTGTTCTTAAGGCTTCACAAAGCATCGCAAGCCAGGTAAAATACGACGATCTTCTGAAAAAATTAATGCACATTACAATCGAGAATGCCGGCGCACAAAGAGGATGTTTGCTGCTTTTCAAAGACAACCAACTTTGCATTGAAGCAGTTGGAATAACGGGCATTGATTCGATTGAAATTATCCCTTCGACACCTGTAGTTCAAATGAATATAGTGCCAGAATCTATCGTTAACTATTGCTGGAGGTCCGAAGAGTGTGTTGTTATTAATGACGCACTTAGTGAGGAACGCTTTGGTTCAGATCCCTATATCCAGGGAAACCGGATCTTCTCGGTCATGTGCCTTCCGATAACTGCCAAAGGGAAAATCAATGGTTTATTGTATCTCGAAAACAGGCTGTTAAAAGGAGTTTTTAACAAAAACAGAATAGAACTCCTGGAGATGCTTTCTGGGCAAATTGGGATCTCTATTGAAAATGCGATACTCTATGAAAACCTTGAGGAGAAAGTAAGAGAACGAACAAGGGAGATTGAAAAGGCGTATTCGGAGCTTAAATCGACCCAGGCACAGCTTATTCATTCTGAGAAAATGGCCTCACTGGGTGAGCTAACTGCCGGTATTGCGCATGAGATCCAAAATCCGTTAAATTTTGTCACAAACTTTTCGGAAGTCAATGCAGATCTGATTGCTGAAATGAATGAGGAGATTCAAAAAGGGAATTTGGATGAGGTTAAATCCATCGCCTGTGCTATAGCAGAAAATGAGCAAAAAATCAACCATCACGGAAAGCGGGCAGCGGATATTGTGAAAGGGATGCTTCAACATTCCCGAATCAGCAGTGCACTTAAAGAACCCACTGATATTAATAAACTTGCAGATGAATATTTAAGGCTTGTATACCATGGATTAAAGGCTAACGACAAAGCGTTCAATGCAATAATAAAGACCGATTTTGACCCCACCATAGGGAATATCAATATTATCCCTCAGGATATCGGCCGGGTAATTTTCAATTTATTAACCAACGGCTTTTATGCTGTTACCGAAAAAAACAGATTGAATATTGAGGGCTATGAACCGACTGTATCGGTTAAAACCAGAAAATTGAATGAAAAGATAGAGTTAAAAATCATCGACAACGGGAATGGAATCTCGCCAAAGGATCTGGACAAAATCTTTCAACCATTCTTTACCACTAAACCCACCGGAGAGGGGACAGGATTAGGCTTATCTCTGAGTTATGAAATTATTACAAATGGACACGGCGGAGAGTTAAAAGTTAACACAAAAGAGGGTTATTTTACAGAATTTATTATAATCTTGTAAGGTCAAAAATAATTAAAACTATTTTTCATGTCACTCTCCGTAGCACCTTTGGTTGTAAGTTTAATTCTTGTAAATCGAATCCGGAAATATGCCAAGGTAAATAAGCTTCACCATTGGGAGAAGCCACTTTATTTTGCCGGTATTTTTGCGGTTTCCCTTTTTGGCGCAGAAGCAATTTTTTCAGCAGGTGAGATCACTAAATGGGTCTGGCATGCTTACCTCGTTGCACTGCTTATTTTCGTATTTCAGCATAAGGAATTTCAGCAATTGCGCGGGTTTTTGATTGCTTTTGTTCCCTATATATTCGTTTCAATTCTGAGCGATCTGACCCAGGCGATAGCGGTCGATTTTTTCACCAACAAGGAAGACTATTTTAAAAATGCCTCTGCACTTACGATTATCTGGATGGTTGCCATTTTTTTCAGTCAAAACCGACAATTAAAGGCAGCAGAGAAAGAGCGGATTAAAAGAGCGCAGGAGGACGAACTGAACCGAGCCATCGCGATCAGAAAGGTTGAACTGGAAGGATTGGTCGCCGAGCGAACGACTGAATTAACGAAACAAAAAGAGGAATTGGAACATGCTCTGGATGAATTACGTGCGACTCAGTCCCAACTAATTCAATCGGAGAAAATGGCTTCTCTGGGTGAACTTACGGCGGGAATTGCCCACGAAATACAAAACCCGCTGAATTTCGTCAATAATTTTTCGGAAGTGAATATTGATCTGATTGAAGAGTTGAAAAACGAATTACTGGAAGGGAAGAGCGAAGATGCCATTTTGCTTGCAAATGATATATCTGAAAACCAAAAAAAGATCACGCTACATGGAAAGAGAGCCGATTCCATTGTAAAAGGGATGTTACAGCACAGTCGGAGCAGCAGTGGTGTTAAAGAACCGGCAAATATCAATGCTTTGGCAGATGAATACCTTCGCCTGGCTTACCACGGATTGAGGGCCAAGGACAAATCGTTTAATGCGACACTGAAAACCGATTTCGACCAATCCATTGGATTTATCAATATCATCCCGCAGGATGTAGGGAGAGTAATCCTCAATTTAATTACAAATGCCTTTTATGCCGTAAATGAGAAGAAACAACAAAGCAAAACAAGGGAAAATGACGACTCGCAATCCAATTATGAGCCAACAATAACTGTTACAACCAGAAGGGTCATCTCCCCTGTTGACGGAGGGGTAGAGGTCCGGGTAAGTATAAAAGACAATGGCAACGGAATTCCTCAAAAAGCGTTGGATAAAATCTTTCAGCCTTTCTTTACAACAAAACCTAGCGGGCAGGGGACAGGACTTGGATTAAGCATGAGTTATGAGATCATTACCAATGGTCATGGCGGTGAGCTGAAGGTTGATACGCGGGAAGGGGAAGGTTCAGAATTCACAATTGTTTTGCCAGTAAAAATTTAAACAATAAGCTCAAGTTGAAAATCTTGAAAACAGACCAAGATGCTGATCCTGAGATGCCCAACGAAATTATTGCCCAGGACTGAAACATTTGCAAGTTCAATTAATAGGATCTGTTATTTTTTTATAACCCCGGAATTATGCGCTGTATAATCCTGTTTATCCTTCTCTCATCCTTTTCGGGAACTCCCGGAATGAACCACGCAAATAAAAATGAGAGAAGAGTGGAAAGCCTAAATCAACCTTCAAATCTACTCAAAGGACAAAAAATACCTGTTGAAATAATGGTTACAGGAACAACCTCCTATTGTGGCGGAGCGAAACCTCCCCCTGAGTTGCTGAAAAAACTTGAAACCCCAAAGCCGCTGCAGGGGAAAAGATTATACCTTAAAAAAGGACAGATTAACACATTCAACACAATGGTATATTTAGAAATCTGTACCGATTCATTAGGGAAAATCTCCATCCGGATTCCTGAGGGGAAATATTTCGTGGTTGACGAATACAAAAAAGACCCTTGGTTTTATACTAAACTGCTGAACGATTATCCGGAGACAGACAAAAACTGCCTGAAAACATGGTATGAACAATCAGATTTCAGTTTTGAGGTTAAAACTGATACTATCAGGAATCTGACCTGGAATATTCATAAAAACTGCAGCTGGGAAGCTATTCCATGTGTACACATCAAAGTGGCTTTACCGCAATAGAAGGGTATACACCCCTTTAGAGTATTTGAGAAATACTGAATATCGGCAACCTTACAAGCGTAAAATAAGTTGAGTAAAAGGGTGAGGATAATTCAATAAAACGCATTGGGATTATGAAAATAAATGATATGTTTGAATAGTTATTTAATGTTAAATCACACAACCATAAACCATTCCTCCCTTTACCCGGAACCAATTAGATCCGGCATACGAAGGTAATTCCATTTTAATGCTTGTACTATAGTAATCCGAATGCTTTTTCATCTTAAAATCTAAATTTATGAAACGTTTATATTTTATTCTGCTCTTAATGATTGTTTCATTAAATTTAATTTCCCAACCCTGGATAAAAAATTTGCCTCAGGGAGTAGCAAAGGGGCAGCTGAATTTATCCCACTTTAAAAATGCATTTAATCAATACTGGGCGCCATTCAATGTGGATAAAGGATCCTATATGGTTAACGGAGTAAAAACCAAGGCTCAAGGGTGGAAACAGTTTAAACGGTGGGAGCATTATATGGAGAACCAGATAAATCCGACTACCGGTGAATTTCCAAAGCAATCGGCAATTCAGGTTTACCAGAATTATCTGAAGGCTAACCCTCCAAAAAAAGCGGCCTCCCTGACAAATCCTTCCAACTGGTTATCGCTCGGGCCGGTTGGTTCAACAGGAGGTTATGCAGGTGTCGGAAGGATTAATTGTATCGCTTTTCATCCAACGGATAACAACACCTGGTGGGTTGGGGCGGCAGCAGGCGGATTGTGGGTTACGACAAATAATGGCACCAGCTGGACCTGTTTGACAGATAATAACGGGGTTCTTGCGGTTAGCGATATTATTATCCCAACCGATTTTGCAACCTCAAATACGATCTATATTGCAACAGGAGACAGGGATCACTGGGACAACAACAGCATTGGAGTATTAAAGTCAACGGATGGTGGTGCAAGCTGGAATACAACCGGAATTAGTTACTTAATTTCAGATGGTTTAATGGTTAAAAGACTGTTGGTTGATCCGGGAAATAACCAAACGTTAATTGCAGCTACATCCAAAGGTGTCTTCAAAACCGTCGATGGAGGTAATACCTGGAATTCCCAGCTTACAGCTGTCGATTTTATTGACATGGAATATAAACCGGGTGATTTTAACACACTCTACGGATCAACGACATCTGGTGGTATATATGTTTCTGGGAACGGTGGTGCCTCCTGGACACAGAGTTTTACCGACGCCAACGCTTTCCGGATAAGCCTTGCAGTTTCGGTCAACCAACCTACCTGGGTTTATGCCATTGCAGCCAATTCGGGAAGCGGACTCTATGGCATTTATAAATCGACAAACAGTGGAGCCTCTTTTACGCAGGTTGCAGGAAGTGCAAAAAATCTGTTGGGTTGGGCCGCAGCCGGAAATGATTCCGGTGGACAGGGATGGTACGATCTGAGCATCGCTGCCTCCCCTACAAATGCAAATACATTGCTTGTCGGAGGGGTTAATACCTGGCGTTCTACTGATGGAGGGGTTAACTGGTCGATTGTAAATCATTGGTCCGGGAGCTCCGTGCAGGCAGTACACGCCGATAAACATATGCTACAGTACCGTGCTGACGGAAGTTTATTCGAATGCAACGATGGAGGTATCTATCTTTCAGCTAATAATGGAACACTATGGAGTGATAAAACAAATGGGATCGTAATCAGTCAGATGTATAAGCTTGGGGTGTCCCAAACAACAACCAATGAGACGGTCACCGGATTACAGGATAACGGAACAAAATTATTGTCATCAGGAGCATGGAATGACGTAAAAGGGGGTGACGGTATGGAGTGTCTGATTGATTATACCAATGCAAATATCCAATATGGAACCTATGTAGACGGGCAGATAGACAGAACCACCGATCACTGGAATTCAGCAACCGATATTTCCGCAAACATTCCAGGTGGTTTTGGAGCTACTGGTGCATGGGTATCCCCTTACCTTATTGACCCCTCCAATCCTCAGATATTATATGTCGGCTACTCAGATATCTGGAAAACTGCAGACAGAGGTAATACCTGGACAAAAATTTCATCAATGAATACCGCGAATAAAATCCAGGCAATGGCAATTTCAGCCTCCAACACACAGGTTTTGTATGTTGCAGACCCTTCTGTCCTCTGGAAAACAACCGACAATGGTACATCGTGGTCAAATATTACCGGAAGTTTACCTACCGGTCTGGGAAATATCACCTATCTGGCAGTGAAGAATGATGATCAAAATACGCTATGGGTTACACTAAGTGGTTACAGCAGCTCGAAAGTATTTCAATCGGTAAACGGAGGGACCACCTGGACCGACATTTCAGCCGGGCTCCCATCGATACCTGCTTATACCATTGTCCAAAACAAACAATCTGCTACAGAGATCCAATTATATGTGGGCACAGAAGTTGGAATTTATTTCAAAAAAGGTTCAGATAACTGGATTCCGTACAATACCGGCTTACCCAACGTATCAGTAGGCGAAATTGAGATTTATTATGCCTCCAATCCAGTCGACAGTAAACTGAGAGCGGCCACTTTCGGCAGGGGACTCTATGAATCACCTGTTTACTATTCCTCTTCACCAATGACCCTGGTTTCAAGCACTACGACCCAGGATAACACTTCAAATATCGCACAGAATCAAATAAACCAGGGAATCATTGGCATTCAGATTGTAACAAACGGAAATCTGACGCCGTTAAGCGCTACTTCATTTACCTTTAATACCTCAGGTTCTACAAATCCGACAACAGATATTACAAATGCCAAGGTTTTTTATACCGGGACAAGCAATGTCCTTGCCACAACCACACCTTTTGGATCAGTTTCAATCGCTCCAAATGGCGTGTTTACGGTTGCCGGAAATCAAACATTGAGTACCGGAATAAATTATTTCTGGCTCACTTATGATGTGCCGATATCAGCCCTCTTTGGAGATGTTCTGGATGCACAATGCACATCTTTGACAGTTGGAACAGACAACATCCCTTCCGTTACGAATCCTCCCGGAAGCAGGATGATCGGGGCTGTGAATTATTGCGCAGCAGGATCAACTGCAACAACTTATGAATATATCTCGAATGTTACATCCGGATCAATTAATCAGGCTTCCGGAAGAGGGACAAATAGTTATGAAGATTATACGGCCCAAAACACGACAATGCAGATTGGTCAGAATTATTCAGCCACGATCAACGTTACAAGCGCCTATTCGACTGATCAGATCTTAATTTGGATTGATTGGAATAAAAATGGTGACTTTACCGATCCAGGAGAAAATGTCTATGTCTCCAGCGGGACTTTTTCAACTCCCCATACAACAGCAACCTTCTCACCACCTGCCGGTGCATCGACAGGTACAACCCGAATGAGAATCAGGCTACAGGATGCAGGCACCTCGGGTACCAATGCAACACCTTGTGGCAATTCCAGTTGGGGCGAGGTTGAAGACTATTCTGTTACGGTCACAGCTGCTTGTACTCCACCCGCGGCCCCATCAGGTATAACTCCTCAAACTTTCTGCGCCGGGAATTCACCAACTGTAGCAAGTTTAGCAGCAACGGGAACGACAATCAAATGGTACGCGGCGGCAACAGGAGGTAGTGCATTGGTATCGACCACCGCCTTGGTAAATGGAACCCATTATTATGCCTCACAAACTTTGAACAGTTGTGAAAGTACTGCGCGGTTTAACGTCACAGCCACAGTTAGTGCAACTCCGGCAACTCCCGTAGTTGGAACTATTACGCAACCAACATGTACTTTAGCTACAGGAAAGGTTGTACTGAATTCGCTCCCGGCAAGCGGCACCTGGACCTTAACCAGATCTCCAGGCGCAATAACTACATCGGGAACCGGTACAAGTTCAACGATATCAGGACTTACAACCGGAACCTATACCTATACCGTAAAAAATACCTCAGGATGTGTTTCTGCAACTTCGGCAAATGTAGTAATCAATACCCAGCCGTTAGCTCCGGCAGCGCCTTCAGGGGTATCCGCTCAATCATTCTGTACAGGTGCAACCGTTGCCAGTTTGACCGCAACGGGAACTTCAATAAAATGGTATAGTGTAGCATCAGGAGGTACAGCTTTAGCAACAACCTTAGCTTTGGTAAATGGGACTCATTATTATGCCTCCCAAACGGTAAATACCTGTGAAAGCTCATCCAGATTTAATGTTACTGCCACAGTGAATGCACTACCAGCTGCACCTGCTGCAATTGGTGGAACCAAGTCAGTTTGCGCTGGTAAAACAACAACTCTGACTGATGCCACAACGGGAGGTGTCTGGAGCAGTGGGACAACCTCAATTGCTACAATCACAACAGGCGGGGTTTTAACCGGAGTAGCTGCGGGTGCAGTTACAGTAAGTTATACCGTTAAAAATGCAAGTGGATGTACCCGCAGTGTAACAACCACTGTCACTGTAAATCCTGTTGCTGCCCAACCAGGCAATTTCACCACATCGACTTCGGCTGTAACGCCAGGCTCAACAAGCTATACTTATACCGTTCCACTGGTATCCGGAGTTACCTACACCTGGAAATTCTCCGGAACAGGGGCAACAATAACCGGCACTACCAACTCCGTAAAGATTGTCTATGCTACAAGTGCAACTTTAGGGACACTTAGCGTTACTGCAACAAATAGTTGCGGTACCAGTATAGCCCGGACGCTTGCTATAACAGGTTTGAAATCGGCAATAATACCTGCAGCAATAATTCAGGGTAATACTGAAACAGCCGTTATGCCGGAGACTGTTCCTGTTAAAAATGAACTAAAGGTCTACCCAAATCCAACGTCAGGTCAGGTAAGATTTGAATTCCGGATCACGGAGGATGCCAATGCGAAGCTCGACCTGTTCACCTTGAATGGAAAGCATCTTGAGCGGATTTTTGACGGCGACCTGAAGACAGGAATTAGTCAGAGTGTTTTATTCAATCAATCCCTTCCATCAGGCATTTATCCATGCGTTTTGACCTGGAAAGGGGAGATGATAACCGTCAAACTCATTGTAGTTCAATAGCTTCGAATAAAAGAAGTCGTTTCAAAATAATTTGAAGCGGCTTCTTCCTTATTAGACAATGTTATAATTGTGTCGATTTTTTTATATGTTTGATACCGTATTATTGGATTCCTTGCATTGCGGATTAACCTGCCCCCCCAAAGATGGAACTTTCAATATCTACCTGAATAACAGCTATTTATAAAAATGAAATTCTTGCAAATTTTTAAACAGGTAATCTTTCGGTTATCAACCCAATATATAGTATTAAAGGAGATTCGGTAATTGAATTAGATAATATCATTTCAGTAAAAATCTCCTCTAAATATTGGTGTTAATAAGGTCAATATTCATGCCTTTTAGCTTCGCTGATCCTCGATTCCAAAGGGCTGCAAAAAAAATAAATATAAATGAAACAAATTTTTTTGGTTCTGATCCTCCTCTTCTTAGCATCAGACTTGATTTCCCAGCCGTGGATACAAAACCTACCCATGGGCAAATTAAAGGGACAATTAACCCTTTCCGATTATAAGGATGCATTCAATCAATACTGGAAACCCTATAAGGTAGAAAATGGCTATTATCTAAAATCTGGTGTAAAAACTAAAGCAACTGGATGGAAGCAGTTTAAGCGCTGGGAGTATTACATGGAAAATCAAATTGATCCCATCACTACCGAATTTCCGAAGCAAACTGCAAGGGATGTATCTCGGGATTTTCAAAAAAGACATCCAACCTTAAAAGCCGGAAGTTTAACAAACACCTCAAGTTGGGTTTCCCTTGGTCCAACCACCACGACGGGTGGATATGCCGGGATTGGCAGGCTTAACTGCATCGCGTTCCATCCATCGGATAATAATACGTGGTGGGTTGGGGCTGCTGCAGGTGGCTTATGGAAAACAACAGATAACGGATCTACCTGGACATGTCTTACCGACAATAATGGTGTCCTGGCAGTAAGTGACATTATCATTCCAACAGATTATGTCACGTCAAATACAATCTATATTGCAACCGGCGATAAGGATGGCTGGGATAACCGAAGTATTGGTGTTCTTAAATCGACCGATGGAGGTGTCACCTGGATTACCACAGGATTAAGTTACACGCTGGCGGCAGGATCGATGGTTTCAAAGCTTCTGATCGATCCCTCAAACAATCTTACAATCCTTGCCGCAACTTCAAATGGGGTTTACAAGACCATTGATGGTGGTGCGACATGGGGAACTCGCTTAACGACAGTCAACTTTATTGACATGGAATTTAAACCGGGAGATTTCAATACCTTATATGGCTCAACAACAGGTGGAACCATTTATGTTTCATCAAATGGAGGGACCTCCTGGACTCAGAGTTTCTTAAATTCAAAAGCTTATCGCATTGATATGGCTGTTTCTGCGAATCAACCCACAAATGTGTATGCGATTGCCGCAAATTCACTTAATGGTTTATATGGCATTTATAAATCGACAAACAGTGGAACCTCCTTTACTAAGGTTTTTGGCGGTACTATTAACATGTTGGGATGGTCGCCAACAGGGAACGATTCGATTGGAGGTGGACAAGGCTGGTATGATTTATCCATTGCATCATCCCCTTCAAATGGCAATACATTGCTGATTGGCGGGGTTAACACATGGCGTTCTACCGACGGAGGAACCACATGGGCAATTGTTAATCATTGGGCAGGCAGTACCGTTCAGGCTGTCCATGCAGACAAGCATATGTTGAGATACCGGAGTGACGGAAATTTATTCGAATGCAATGACGGCGGAGTTTACCTCTCCACTAATGACGGTACTTTATGGACGAATAAGACAAACGGAATTGTAATAAGTGAGATGTACAAACTGGGGGTTTCTCAGAAGACTACAAATGAAACAATTACCGGCTTGCAGGACAATGGAACAAAATTATTGTCAGGTGGTTCATGGAATGATGTAAAAGGTGGCGATGGAATGGAATGTTTAATCGACTATACAGATGCAAATATTCAATACGGTACCTATACTAACGGACAACTGGACAGAACTACAGACCACTGGAATTCATCAACAGATATTTCGGCAAATATCCCCGGAGCTCTTGGAAGTACGGGTGCATGGGTCTCCCCCTATATCATTGACCCACTCAATCCACAGATTTTATATCTGGGCTATTCAGATATCTGGAAAACGACAAACAGGGGAGATTCCTGGACTAAAATTTCGACGATGAATACCTCATCTAAAATCCGTTCCATGGCAATTGCCCCTTCGAATACGCAGGTGTTATATGTTGCCAGTCCTTCGGTTATCTGGAAAACTCCTGACGGCGGATCGACATGGACCACAATAACGGGAACCCTTCCTGTCGGCTCAGGCAATATTACTTACATTACGGTTAAAAATGATGATCAAAATACCCTATGGGTTACGCTCAGCGGATATAATGCTACGAAAGTATACCAATCTGTTAATGGCGGAACGACCTGGACAAATATCTCGACTGGCTTACCCTCCCTGCCTGTTTATACGATTGTCCAGAATAAACAGGTTAATACTGAAGTACAATTATATGCAGGAACCGAAGTAGGAGTTTATTTTAAGAAAGGGACTGACAATTGGATAGCCTATAACACCGGCCTTCCGAATGTATCGGTTGGTGAACTGGAATTTTTCTATGCTCCCCTTCCTCAGAACAGCAAATTAAGGGTTGCAACTTATGGCAGGGGTCTCTGGGAATCACCTGTTTATTATTCCCCCACATCAATGACCTTTGTTTCCAGTACTACGACTCAAAATAAGACCGCAAATGTTTATCCGAATCAGACAAATCAGGAAATAATTGGTATACAAGTTGTAACTGACGGTACGCTATCTCCGTTAAGTGCAACTTCCTTTACTTTTAATACCACTGGCTCCACAAATCCGGTTGTTGACATTTCAAATGCCCGACTTTTCTACTCGGGATTTGATAACTCATTTGCAACAGCTACACAATTTGGATCTGCTGTGATCGCACCAAATGGAGTTTTTACATTCACCGGAGCTCAAACTTTAAACGCAGGAACAAATTACTTCTGGCTTACTTATGACATACCACCCACAGCCGTATTGAATGATATGCTGGACGCCAGTTGCACCTCCATTACAGTAGGTACGACAAATGCACCATCCATTTCATCCCCGGCAGGAAGCCGGACCATTACCCCCGTGAGTTATTGTGCAGCAGGGTCAACTTCGCCTGGGACAACCTATATAACGCATGTTGTAGTTGGATCCATTGACCAAACCTCCACAGCCGGGACAAATGGCTATACCGATTATACATCATTACAAACCACCATGGGAACCGGAATAAGTTATCCTGCCAAAGTAACTTTTAACCCAAATTATCATGCGGATCAAATATTAATCTGGGTTGACTGGAATAAAAATGGCGATTTCTCCGATGCAGGTGAAAATGTTTATGTCTCAACTGTCCCAACCGGAACCAATCCAATAACAGCAATGATCACTCCCCCCATCGGGACTACCAGCGGTACAACCCGCATGAGAATTAGAGTAACCTATACAGGATCGGGATACGGCTCAAATTCAACCTCCTGCGGCAATTCCCTGTATGGTGAAGTGGAAGATTATACCTTGAATATTATCTGTACTCCTCCCGCTGCCCCAACTGGTGCAGCGGCTCAGACATTCTGCCTCTCTGCCGCTCCTACAGTTGCCAGCTTATTGGCAACAGGTACAGCAATAACATGGTATGATGCTATATCCGGAGGATCAGCACTTCTGCCTTCAACACCCCTTGTCAATGGAAACCATTATTACGCAAGCCAAACAGTGAGCAGCTGCGAAAGCATTGCGCGGTTTGATGTTACCGCAACGGTTTCTGCTCCGAATGTCCCAATTCCGGGAATCATCACCCAGCCAACCTGTTCCACGGCCACCGGGAGTGTTGCATTGAGCGGATTACCTGCCTCCGGGACCTGGACCCTGACTGAATCGCTAACCAATACAACCCTGCCGGGTACCGGCACGAATGGAACATTCAGCAATCTGCTGCCCGGAACCTATACGTTCACCGTAACTGATGCACAGGGGTGTACTTCCTCAGCTTCTGCCATAGCGATAATCAATTCACAGCCTCCCCCATCTTCCAATAAAAATCTAATTGTTTCGGTATTTCTTGAGGGAGAATTCAATGCCACAACAAGTTCAATGAACTTAACGCTAAATGACAAGTCACTTATCCCAAATTCACAGCCATACAATGTTGCGCCATGGAATTATAGTGGGAATGAAAGTGTTGTTTCAGTTCCCGTACAGGCGGTTGACTGGGTTCTTGTTGAACTCCGGCAGGCGGCGACTCCTGATGCAGCACTCCCGGGAACCCTTTTGCAGGGATGGCCAAGAGCCTATTTTCTTAAATCAGATGGTACGATCACCGATCTGGACGGCATCAGTAAACCAACGATCGGCAATCCTGTAATCAACGGCAACCTGTATGTGATTATCCACCACCGCAATCACATTTCGATCATGAGTTCAGCTGGAATGAGTGCCAATTGCGATGACTATACCTATAATTTCTCAGATGCCATTACGAAGGCTTACGGCAATTCTGCAGGTTATAAACTATTAACCTCGGGAATTTTTGGGATGGTAAGTGGAAATGCCGATGGAGATGGATCTATTTCAGTGAATGATTTCACACAATGGGCGACGGACTTTGGCAAGACTTTAATTTATCTTTCGTCTGACATCGATGGAGATGGTCAGGTATCGGTAAATGATTTCACACAATGGGCAATCAATTTCGGGATTGGAAACGTGATTCCTTTAAAAACTCTCGGACTTAATTCAAAAGGCAATTTACCTTTGTTGCGTTACAATAGCCAGGTTCCCGGCAGAAAATAGTCATTCCGGATGTATAAGACAAGATAATCAGGAGTCACTTAAGTCGAACGAAATTAATGGATTTGGATAAATTTAGCACTTCAATTGTATTATTTGTTTTTGCATGTTTAAACATGCATTGTTATTCCATATATTTGCAGAGAAGTTATATTCATTCCTAACCTGATGAACAAAGCTAATCTGGAAGTTTATTTAACTAAATATAATCAATTCTTAAAAACTAAAAACTAAAATTATGCAAACAACTGAAATTTCAAAACCAAGAAAAATTGCAGCATGGATCATTTCAGGACTATTAACGGCCCTATACATTTATAGTGCAAGTGGCAAATTATTCCTTCATCCCGAACAAATGGCGCAAATGCATCTGGGCGATTGGCGTATCATTATTGCCCTTGGCGAACTGGCTTCAGCCTTTTTATTCCTTTTCCCCAAAACAAATAAAATTGGAACGTTGTTACTTAGTTCATACATGGGAGGTGCGATCATCATCCATATGACCGCCGGGATGAGCATAATGATGCCCGCTGTTGTTTTAATCTTAGTTTGGACAGTTGGAATAATAAGAAATCCGGACCTTATTAAATAATTTTTTATGACTATTGAAGACGAATTAAAGGGGCGTTTCCGGAACGATTATCACAAGGGATTGATAAACCTTACCTACACTGCAAAACAGTTAAGTTATGAATTTTTTCAATCGCTAAAGGCGCATAACATTACAGAGCAACAATATAATGTGCTCCGTATCTTGCGTGGCTTTCGTTCAGAAGCGCCCCTTTGTATCGGATTCATCAAAGATCGGATGCTCGATAAAGATTCAGACGTGAGCAGGATTGTCGACCGCCTTTACGACAAGCAACTGATCAGCAGAAAGGAGAATCCTGACGACCGAAGATTAAAAACGATAGAGATTACAGAGTTAGGACTTGCCTTACTAGACCGACTGTTTGATTGTGAAAAGAAAGCTGATACACTTTTAAATAAGCTTTCCAAATCTGAAATTATCCTTTTCAACCAACTTCTGGATAAAATCAGAACAAACAATGTGGGGTAAACTGTTATATAACTAATCTTCAAACTTTTGACGAGCTAAATTTAGTCCAGTACAAACTCTTTCCCCGACTCCGGGATTTCGATATCCCCGAACCCTGCTTCAATCATCTTTTCCTTATAAAACAACTGAGCTTCGTAATCCCCATGGACCAGAAACGTCTTCCTGATCTGTTTCTTGTCCTGGCATTTAAGATAATCGAGCATTTCGTTATAATCTCCATGTCCACTGAATGCTTCAATCCGTTCAATTGTAGCATTTACTGCATATTTAACGCCAAAGATTGAGACTACAGAATCCCCATTGATAATTTTTGCACCTAAGGTCCTCGGAGCACAATACCCAACACATAAAATTGTATTCCTGGGGTTTGAAATGTTATTTGCCAGGTGGTGCTTGATCCGCCCGGCTTCCATCATCCCTGATGCAGAGATAATCACACACGGCTTTTTAATTTTATTTAATTTCTTTGATTCCTGGGAAGTCTTCACATAATGGAGCGAATTGAAGCCAAATGCATCATCGTCATAGACCAATACTTCAATTAACTCTTTGTTGAAACATTCGGGGTGCATCCGAAAAATGTCTGTGGCATTAACTGCCAGCGGACTGTCAACGTATATCTGCACCTTTGGCAATCGCCCCTCATTGAAAAAATTATTCAGCGAGTAGACCAGTTCCTGGGTTCTGCCAATTGCAAAGGAGGGAATGATCAGTTTCCCGCCACGGTCAACACACGCCTCTTTGACAACACGCAGCAGATCTTCTTCTGCAGCTTTGATATGAGGATGCAACCTGTTGCCGTATGTCGCTTCCGTAATCAGGTAATCGACCTGGGCAAAAGGTTCGGGAGATTTAAGAATTCTGCTTGACGGGCGGCCGATATCGCCGGTATAACCTATTTTTGTGACTTTCCCGTTTTCCGTTATTTCAATAACAGCGGCTCCTGCCCCCAACAGATGTCCGGTTGTTGTGAATCGCACCTTGACGTTGTCACTGATATAAAATTTCCGGTTTGAGGCTGTTCCGATGAAAAGTTCCATGCAGCGCAGAGCGTCCTCCTTAACGTAGATCGGTTCAACAGGTTCCAACCCCTGACGCGCCCGTTTTTTATTGTGCATTTGAGTATCACTTTCCTGGATATGCCCGCTGTCGGCAAGCATAATTGCACAAAGATCGCGCGTGGCATTGGTGCAAATAACCGAACCCCTGAATCCAAGTCGGTAAACATAGGGGATCAGACCAGAGTGATCGATATGAGCATGTGAAAGGATGATATGATCGATCTCTCTGGGCTCAAAACCAAGATTTCGGTTCATCTGGTCGGTCTCCTGCCCTTTTCCCTGAAACATACCGCAGTCCAGGAGTATTTTCTTGCCGTTATCAAGGGTGATAAGTGTTTTGCTGCCCGTAACTTCGCGTGCAGCACCGAGGAATTTTATTTTCATAAACTAGCCATTAGATGTGGTCTAAAGTTAAGTAAATCCGGATCAAATAAATTATTAATGTCAAAACTATTACCAATCTTATTTTGTTGTTTAACTTCACACCCGAATTGGAATTTAATAGTTCTATTTAATTTAAAAAGTAAGAAAAGATGAAAAGAACAGGAATAATTGTACTGATTGTAATTGTAGTTCTGTTGTTTTGGGGATTTCAGTGGGGAATCTCAACCGCAAATAAGATGGTAACGATGGATGAAGGGGTTGCCGCATCATGGTCACAGGTGGAAAATGTCTATCAGCGCCGTTCTGACCTGATCCCAAACCTTGTTAATACAGTCAAAGGTTATGCAGACTTCGAGAAATCGACCCTAACAGCAGTTATTGAGGCGCGTGCTAAAGCAACTCAGGTCACCGTAGATCCTACAAAGCTTACAACTGCTTCAATGAAACAGTTCCAGGAAGCCCAGGGTGGATTATCATCGGCATTGGGACGCTTAATGGTCGTGATGGAGAAATACCCGGATCTGAAGGCTAATGAAGGATTTTTAAATCTTCAGGCGCAGCTTGAGGGGACTGAAAACCGGATTACCGTCGAACGACAAAAATTCAATGAAGTTGCCAGAAGTTATAACACCTACATCCGCCAGTTCCCACAGATGTTCATCGCTTCGATGCGAAATTTTGAGAAGAAAGCTTATTTTGAAGCGGAAAAAGGGGCTGAAAAAGCACCAAAGGTTCAATTTTAATTGTTCGGTTATGAACCCTAAAGATTTTCTCGGGAAAGAGAATGAGCGGTTAATCAAAGAAGCTATTGAAGGTGCAGAACATCAAACAAGCGGCGAGGTTCGTGTCCATATCGAAAGTGCCTGCAAACAGGAGGTACTTGACAGGGCAGCATGGCTCTTTAAAAAGCTTAAGATGCACGAAACCAAGGAGCGTAACGGAGTGCTGATTTACCTCTCCATTAACGACCGTAAATTTGCAATCATTGGTGACTCCGGAATTAATAAGGTCGTTCCCGAAGGTTTCTGGAATGCAATCAAGGAGACTATGATCAGCCATTTCAGCAAGGGGGAATTTGCTCAGGGTATAATTACTGGAATCGAAAAAACAGGTGAACATCTTAAACAGTATTTCCCCTGGCAGAGCGATGATACCAATGAACTATCGGACGAAATTTCATACGGAAAATAATGAGATACTTTACTTTGAAACTTAAAACTGCGCTTTTTACCCTATTGACAGCGCTTATTTTCTGCCAGATTTCATACGCACAGAGCGAATTTCCGGTTCGCCCGGATCCTCCCCGACTTGTGAATGACTTTGCCGGACTCCTTTCTGCAAGCCAAAATGGTGCGCTTGAAAATAAACTGGTCAGTTTCTACCAGAAAACCTCAACCCAGATCGCTATAGTAACGGTTAAAAGCCTTTCTGGATATGACAAAGCCGATTACGCAACGAAACTCTCCGAACAATGGGGAATCGGACAGAAAGGGAAAAATAACGGAATACTAATCCTTGTTAAACCAAAGATTGCCAATGAACAGGGTGAAGTATATGTTGCTGTGGGCTATGGTCTCGAGGCCGTTGTCCCTGATGCCGTGGCAAGCCAGGCATTGATCAGGGAGGAGCTCCTGCCAGCATTCAAACAAAACGACTATTTTTCTGGTCTTGATAAAAGTACAGATGTCCTGATATCTCTAACCGCTGGTGAATTCACAGCTGATCAGTATGTTAAAGCGGCAAGAAAAAAAGGTAAATCAGGTTCCGGAGGATTCATAGTAATTATGATTGTCCTAGCCATAATTTTTCTTTTCCGTCGCAGAACAAACGCTTATGGAGTCAGTAGTGGCCAGGGATTTCTGGGTACCCTGCTGCTAATGGATCTGCTAGGTGGCGGCGGACGAAACAGCGGTTCATGGAACGATTTTTCAGGCGGCGGTGGTGATTCCGGCGGAGACAGTTTCGGAGGCTTCGGAGGTGGAAGCTTCGGTGGAGGTGGCGCGGGTGGTTCATGGTAATTAGGCAATTCGACGATTTGGCAATCATGGCAATTCGGCAATTGGGTATTTTTGTAAAAAAATAAAAAATTGTAAATCAGGTCTTACACACCTTATTTACTCTCTTTATTAACCTTCCTAGCCGGATAAAACCCAACAATAAAGGGGGTGAAATAATTAAATTTATTTCACCCCCTTTATTGATTTAAATAATAATTTTCTCAAAATATAAGTTGCGTTCTGTTCTGTTCTGATTTTTTTTATATTTGCAGTAACTGAACTGAAATATAAATGTATGGGCTCTTTTATTTCCCAACGCCTGAATCCTGTTTCAAAACCTGCAATCCAATTTAAAACCGCAGTATTTATCAGTTTATTAAGCTGTTACTAATCCCGGAAAACTATTTTAATTTCTAACTAAATATTCAACCCGATTATGGAAAATGTAAATCAAAAGAGACTTTTTATTGCCAGCTGTCTGGCGTTACTGGTTACCGGACTGACATTTGCTATCAGAGCAAAAATTGAGGGTGTATTTACTACCACTTATCTATTAAGCAAAGAAGAAATTGGCCGCGCTTTTGCACCTGCATTCTTCGGCTTTGCCATAGCTATGTTTGCAGGAGGATTTATCATCGATATCGTCAAAACAAAAACAATTGTCCGGTTGGCCTTTGGTCTGCATGTTATCGGAATTATACTCTTACTTTTGGCTAAAGATTTTACCTCCCTATTTATTGCCAATGTATTTATCGGACTCGCCAATGGTAGTGTTGAGGCAGCTTGTAACCCCCTTGTTGCTACAATTTTTCCGACTGAAAAAACAAAAATGCTAAACAGGTTTCATGTTTGGTTTCCTGGCGGAATCGTGATTGGAGGAGTTTTAGCCTGGTTGATCATGGATTCATTTAACTTCCCATGGCAGGTATTAGTCGGTATACTCTTTATTCCATTAGCCACTTACGGCTATTTATTCTTCAACGAAAGGATCCCGGAGACAGAACGGGTGGCCAGCGGTGCTACTTATAAAGATATGATGCGTAATGTTGGCGCACCATATACTATAATCGCAGCGGTACTACTTATGATTCTTTCTGCTTTCATCCCTGCCCTAAGCTTGAATTTCAATAGCATGGTTCCTTACCTGATTATCACGGCAATTGTTGTTTTGGTAATTATCGAAGGACGGTTAATAAATAAAATCAGTCTGTTATTTCCACTGGTGTTATTTTGCATGTTGCTTACGGCCTCCACAGAGCTGGGAACAAACCAGTGGATTAATGCACTGTTAAGTACCAACGGAATCAATCCAATGATTATCCTGGTGGTGATGACGGGTATTATGGCAGTTGGTCGTTTTTTTGCAGGAGGATTGATTCATCGTTTAAACCCAACCGGGGTATTGTTAGGTTCGGCCATTACTGCAACAGTTGGACTGTGGTTGCTCAGTATTTCATCAGGTGCCATGATGACAGTTCTTTCGGCAGCAGTATTTGCCGTTGGCGTATGTTACTTCTGGCCAACTATGATCGGTTTTGCTTCTGAATATGTCCCCAAAAGTGGTGCATTGGGAATGTCTATTTTAGGCGGGGCAGGTTTTGTCGCAACTTCTATGGTGTTGCCTATCATGGGAAAATCGATCGAAACTTCCGGTCCCCAAATAACCTTACGCAATATGTCGGTTCTGCCAATTATTCTTATAATTGCATTTATCGGTCTTTCGTTACTTGTCCGGAAGAAATTTCCAAAAACTAAAAATGGTTGATTTATTTAAGTAGAGGCGTAAAATTTTACGCCTCTACTTAAGCAAATCATCCCCAACCGATACAGATATTAAATTTAACAATAGCTGTACTGCCACAGGATCATAAACCGGAATCTCCCGCTCATACCTTGCTGGCTGTATTGTTTCATCTATCCGGCCTTCAGTGCTTAACTGGCATAAATAAAGTTTTCCTTTCCCACTAACTGGAATCACCTCAACCAATGGAAACCGGATTGGATTAACCCCACAAGTAGCCAGGGCGTTTATGCGCACCCCTTTCCCTTCAAAACGCATCTCCTCGTCCGGAACAGTAAATCCATCACTACCATTCCACTCATCGACCCTGGATGTGGCTAAACCATAGGTAAGTTCAGGGTAACCACCCTTTAATATAAAGACTCGTTCAGGTGATTTCAACTTGCTAAAGCTAACTTTCACATCAAATGGCAAAAATATTTTAGATTGCGTAGTTTGATCCCTTCCTGAAGATCCAAAATCGAGAAAAATAACGGACATCTCCCGGCGTAACGAACGGGATATTAACTGGCTGATCTCAGGTTCCCCGGCAATATAGTGAGCCCAACCCTCCTTTCCAAGTAATAACACCTGAGCCCAGGAGTAATTGGGCGCTTTTATCTCCCAGGTCTTTAAAAATAAGTTAAGATTCTCTTCATAGGCAGGAGAATAAACCAAAATCTTAGATAACCTGGACGACTTTTGGGGTCGAATCACATTAAATTCAAACGAAGGAATCAACTCTTTTTGAATTTCATCCGCGTGACCTAGAGTCAGCGTGAAAATTCCTGCAGTCTTTGGAACCGGGATCAGCAAAGGAATTTTAACGTTCCCTTCTTCCCCCAATTCCAGATTAATGACCGTTTTCCAAACCACCAGCCTATCCTTGTCCAGGACTACAAATTCCTGAGTAACTGTTTCAGCATGTTGGGTAATATTTTTAAACCGAACCTCCATTCGAATTAAGCTACCAGGCAAAAAATCAGTGTAGCCCATGCCAAATGTTACCACATATTTAGGACCATTAAAGTCAGACTGATCTTCAGATGCCCGGCAAAATAATGCAGAAGCAAACCCAAAAACCGCAACCAATAAGGCCCATTTTAAACATGAAAAACACATCTCTTCAGGAATTTAATAATTTGGATCACCATAGGTGAATGAAACAAAGGCGATCATTTTACCATTAGGGCTCCAGGAGGGGACGTTCATAGTCCCTTGTCCCCCATAAATATACGCCAGGACTTTTGATTTCGAAATGTTTGCCGGTTGAAACTGTAGCAGAACCCGTTGATTGTGGGGATGAGAATTGGCAGGCACAGCAGCAGGATAGGAAACATAAACCATATTTTTGCCGTCGGGTGAAAGATGAGCAAACCAATCGTTATAGGGACCAAAGCTTACCTGTTTTTGATTACTTCCATCGGCCGACATCCGCCAGATTTTCATCATTCCCGAACGCACAGAATTAAAATAGATGATTTTACCATCCGGGGCATATTCCGGACCATCATCCAACCCTTTGGAATTTGTTAATCGGAATTCCGCTCCGCCATGTATCCCGATTCCCCAAACATCATAATCTCCGTTTCGTTCAGCACAATAAACAAGCGTTTTTCCATCCGGAGACCACCCATGCAAATAAGACGGAACATTCTGCGTGACTATTTTGGGAATGCCACCTTCCACTGGAACCACATAAACCATCGAACCGGTTTTTCCATCAGGCAGTTTGGTACCACTCGAAATACCCAGGTACTTCCCATCAAAGGAGAGGACGTGGTCGTTATTATTGCTTGTAACATCACCCGTGAATATCTTTTCCGGCGTTTTTGTATCGAGTGGAAATTTATAAAGCAATCCCTCTGAATTATAGATTAGAAATTTTCCATCCCTCGACCAGTTTGGCGCTTCGATATGTCCTTTGGTGGCGAAGATCACTTTTCGGATACCTGTCGCCACATCCATTATCTCCAAACGACTAGCGGAAGGGTGCTGATAACCATCAACTCCCGTTGCTGCTGGAACATCAATACGGAAATTGGAAAATACTGCCTTTTCAATCACTCCGGTATCATGAGCGCAGACAAACAATCCGGCATAAACAGGGGATTTGAAGCTTATCAATAACCGTCCGGTTTCAATAAGGGGATTGCCGGTTTTGGCAGCGCGCATCACAAGGGTATCCCCTTTCCGTTCAAGCTGGATCACATCGGGAGCCACAAGTGTCGCTTTAACTTCCCCGGTAAGGTCATTTTCCTTAATCCGGTATTGTAACGATGTAAGTCCGTCACCGTGGATGGCAGCATCTGCATAGCGTGATCCGGGGTCACAATTTTCTCTGACTATTAACCCCATTTTACGATGAGCATTTGCCCCTTCCCCAACAAAGTGACAGAAGGTTGTGAGGATAAAATCTCCGCTAAGTTTTACGGAGGCAAAATGGAATTCATCCCTGTTCGCCCACATATTGAGTCCACTGCCAATTAAAGTGTAGGTTTGGTTCACTTCATCAAAATAAGTTGAACCTTTAATTTTAGGATTCCCTATCTCTGTCACACTCAGAAAACCTCCCCCTTTCTGACCATGGAGGTGGGTTATATTCAAAAGCAAAATCATTGAAATACAGATTGAAACCGGAAATAAACGGACCATGGCTGGAATAAGATTACAAATTAATTTTAAATTTCAAGGAGTTTTCAGTTGTTCCGGCAATCGGATTCTCTTCGTTGGACAGGGAGAACTCCCTATTTGAATTACCTGATAATAAAGTGCTAAGGTGTAATTATTTTTTGATAATAGCTATTTTTTGGTGCAAAAAAATTCCACTGCTATGATCTCCGGGAGAATCATGACAGTGGAATTATGCCAATTAAATACGAAACCGCTTACTTCGCAACAGATCTCATATATTCCAATACCGATCTTGCTTTAGCCTGGTTGAGTGCAGGGTCAGGCATCGGTAAATTGTTATATTCCTTTAAAAGCGCCTTGATGATAGGATCCTCTTTCTGCATCTGAGCCGAGTTTAAAAGCAGGTTCATAATAAACTCAGGTGCCCGCTGCTTTGTTACATTCCGAAGCGCCGGGCCGATCTTCTTCTGATCCAAATCATGACAAACAATACATTGCATGTTAAATATCCCTTTACCTTCATCTACCCATTTTGGATTCAACGGACCCAGTACAACAGTTTTGACAGGACCAATTCCGTGACTCTTTTCCTGAGCAACTCCCTGAAAAGCACTAAATACCAACATAAAAACAAATAGCGGCAATGAAACTGAAAAAATTCTTTTCATAATCTAAATTGTAAATATTAATTAAAAATTGAGCCAAACAACGAGGTAAAGGGTATTATTATCTGATGCATTTCGCCCCTTCCCATCATAATTCCAATGTGTGCCATCAAAATTATTATAGCCGACATATTGTAAAGCAAATTTTGTATTATACCATGGCAAATATTCAAGCTGGGCGATATAACCGTCACTATCCGGTTTATTGGTCCAGCTGCCGACATTCTCATCTACTGTGCCGGTTGTTTTAAAATAACCTACGGTTGCACCTAATCCTTTTTTCAGATAGAGATTAGCATCGGCTTTAAAAGAATTAAAATCTAATTCCTGACTTGGAGCACCAGAGGATTCACGAGTCTCATTCTCATGGGTATAGGAGGAATGTATGGTTAACGCTCCGAAAGGTAAATTATGTTCATACTGAAAATCAAAGGCGACATCTCTGATTTTATTCATGTCACCTGTGATACCGCTTTGATATAGCCTTGGAGCAATCCCAAATGTGCCGACAGAAATATAATTGTTATACCATTGATGTTGCAACGCCAATCTCCAATAAGGTGCAATGCCACGCAGCACACCGACACTTGTAGTATCTGAAGGATTCGCAGCTCCCTGCTGAGCAGATCTGTAAGCACTAACTTCAGCAAAAATCAGGTTATTCCAAAGTGCATATAGGCCTAATCCAGCTACCTGTCCACCCAGATTTTCCATAATGGACGATTTTGCAGGTGTCTTGGCAGCATCTGATCCGGCAGAAGGGAATCTCCAGGCTGGGGAAGTATTCCACACATCCTGAACAGCAGGGTTATTATTCAACGTTAAGCCATAAGTTAAACTTTTGCCTGCAAATCTACCCTGGTTTGCGTACCGGATATCGACATTATCCATCCCAAAACTATGGCCGTCATAGGTCATCTGAATAAAAGTCCCAATATGGGGAGTAACCTGTCCGGCATAGAAGACACTCAATTGCTGAGGGAGGGTCACCGAATTATTCTGAACTCCGGGAACGTCTTTTGCAATATGGGTAAATGAGGATTGAACCATTGCCGACAGAGGCAATGTGCTTAACAATTTAAGCCGGGTTACGTTGGTACTGTCGTCCTTCGATTCAATGGTGCTCATCCCTGTGAGTACATAACCGTTCATCTTGAACTGACGTCCAAAGGAATTTAGTTCAGGAAATGAGAAATGACAGGCAGAACAAGACATGCCGGTCTGCCGGGCATAACTTGGCAGCCCTTTAACCGCTGTTATATTTAAGAGCAACGCGATAGCTACAAACAAAATTTTACCTGCATGGGTTAGAATTTGTACTCCCATTTTGCTGGTAGGCAAAGTCAATGAGTAGTAAAAACTCTTTATTTTCAAGGATTTCTTCATGTTTTAAGATTTAAGAACATTAATAAATAAGCTCAATAACAC
>Ga0073936_10001466_pt1 | contig 36261 bp, 41 predicted proteins | sample AliMusrvi5mmetaG_FD_87041 | JGI IMG/M metagenome (GOLD analysis project Ga0073936, IMG submission 87041) | Freshwater lake bacterial and archeal communities from Alinen Mustajarvi, Finland, to study Microbial Dark Matter (Phase II) - Alinen... | ecosystem: Environmental > Aquatic > Freshwater >...
AAACTCGCCATTCAAAAGCGGGAAAAATATGTACAATCTTAACCTATTTATACTGTTATTTCAACAGGTTGTCTTCGCGGACAGAAACTACCTAACTCGTTATTGCTACATCAATCCTACTCTTTTCAAGTTCAATCCATAGTGCTTTACCAGCTTTTGTCTTGTTCACTTTACTGCAATGAGAGCAAATCCAAATATCTCCTCTAATATTATTGCACTTAATCGACACGTTATACCAAAGTCGAAGTAGCCCAAATTCTTTAGGAGCACATCTAAGGCAGGGCTCTCCATTACCATGATTTTCTGGTGATTTTTTCAATGTAAAATATTTCTTACTAAGCGAATTTACCGTCACTATTTCACCATTTAAAGCGAGCTGCGCAATCTTTTCCTCGCCCAGTAATGAAAAATTGGATTTTACAGACAGGCCTGTTACCTCTAAATTTATCATAATCTCCCCTCAGTATTTTTTTACTAAACAATGCTGTTCTCAAATTGCTCACTGTCAAGCGCCAACATAACTGTCCTTATTATTAAACAACCTATCACACTACCTACCACATCCAGCGACCTACACGTAATATTTATTCACTGCATCCCTCATTTCATTTACCACTTTCTCTCGCAACCACTCCGGCTCCAACACTTCCACATGCGAACCATGCTTCAAAATTTCCATCAAATTGTTTTGATGGCGTGGCAATGGTTTAATACGATATCGCGTGCCGTTGCGCCGACTACAAAGAAGAGAATCCCAAGAGATGAAGCCTCCTGATGAATCACCTTCAGAATATCCAGAATTACCGGATCAATCTTCTCTGATAAGTTGAACGATATGTTCGTCATAGAGTATCCGTGCTGTTTCAATATTTCGCTGGTTTCCGGTGGCCATCAGGTCTGCATAAACCATTACCGGGTGAACTGTCTCCCCATGCGGAACAATCGTACCCGGTTGCCAGAAACGCTGGAGCAGTTCTACATCACCTTCAGGATCTTTCTTGAGTCTGTTCTGGATGAGCACAGCCCCTTGTTTATCCTTATCAACATAGACGGTTATAGTGTGTGGCTTCAGATAGTCGGTCAGCTTTTCTGCTGCGACCTCTCCACCCCATTGTGCATTCTCCGGATTCAGTACCGCCTTCTGCCACCAGCCATCAGCACCACGATAACGCCCGATCTGCAATTTAGGACGCAGTTGCTCGGCATATCCGGTTATCCAGCGTTCCAGCAGTTTTTCCTTCTCTATCAATCGAATATGCCGAGTACGACCTTTGCCTGTCTCTACCAGGTAACCAAGTTCGTTCAGTTCATTCAGCACCCAGTTTACCATGCCCAATGCAACATTCGTTTTGGCTGCAATGACACGATAGGTTTCATTCTCCAGCCCAGGATTGCAGAGCAGTGCATAGAGAACCCGTAGCCCGGTTTGCTTGAAGGCACGGCCAACAACAGGCGCTTTTACTACTCCCTGAAGCTTGTTGCCCTTGATGAAGAGATACAGCGGCGGCTGGTTTATAAAACAATTACCGGCTGTGTCCATAAACTGGATATTTTCCGTACGCAGCCTGTCGGCCATATCTGCTGTTACCTGTGGAATTATCATCACACAGCGGGCCTGGTTCTTCAGCCGTCTGTGCAAACCAATCGCGGCATTGACCGCTACAGCACCCCCCTCGATAATCAGCAGCTCAAGCTTGACTGTTGCTTCAGGTGTTTTCAGGAGCAGGAACTGCCTGTCTGCTGCAATTTCAAGCACCTGACCGGTCTGCTGCATAAAGGCAGCGAGAGCGGTTTTTAGAATATGTTTCTGGTTGTTCGTTGTTTGCATGTAGCTCACCCGCAACTAATGTTCATTTTTTGTGAACATATCATTTACGTGAACAAACATCAAGACGTTTACTGAATCAACATACTTCGATCAAAGCGGGGCTTCGTTTTGAGTATAATTCCCGACAGCACTTACACTGCAGAGCGTCATCCTCACCAGCACAAAATCTCTCCAATCGTTGCGCAAATGGCAGAAGGAAATCAGATGCAACAGAGCGGAGGTAACAATCTTGAACGTCAGCGGATCAGTAGGGCTTATATTTTTCCAGCGAAAGGAAAAGGTATATTTGATTTGTCATATTCAAGTGGAGCGTGAAGCCGATCACGAAAGTGGTCAATTGACCGTTGAGCAGTCTTTGAAGCGATCTCAAAATGTTCACCACGTTTGTTAGCGTTCGGGAAACGTTCTTTACGAGCTTCATGATCGAACCAGACAAACCTCTCCAGATAAAGCTGGTCGCCCATGACACCCTCCTCAAAGCAACTTTAGCGGGCAATTTAACTCGTTATGTATCGTTAGCATAGTCAGTTAAATACGTATTATTTTGTAGGTATCTTTCTTACACATCCGTTTCTGTGATGATTACATACCGGCTTGACAGAGTCGGCACGTTGAAACTTTTCCAGGCAAAACCGTTCGCCCGCGACAAAATTTTTTATATTTTTAATTAAAATTGAAATAGTTTCATGGACTATATAAAATAATAAATTGTACGTCAAACAATGGTCTGAATTGGGGGTAAAAAGATTTAACCTGACCCGGACGAGCCGCAACCAGACAAAACCGTAATAGAACGCGGAAAAAGCGGATGTAACGGTTAAACGCGGATCAGTACATCAGTTTTTCGAAAATACATCTAAAATCTTTTCACAGGGATAAAAGGGATGAAGGGGATAAACCAATAATAAATAGAGAGGTTTCTGTTTTTACCAGCAAAGATTAAAATTTATTTGGGCATCCGCCTATTCATGGTTGCCTCATTGTCTTGACATTCTGCTTGCCATGCCATAACGTAGTGTTTAACACTACTAAGGAGGAATTATGCAAACTGTACGCGCCGCTGACGCAAATCGTCATTTTTCTAATGTGTTAAAGCAAGTATCACAGGGTGAAGAATTTCTCGTCATTTCAAGAGGTAAACCTGTAGCAACTATTCTACCTGTTAAAAAAGCTGACAGTTCTCACCATGCTGCTCGTGAATTGTTATTTAGGCGTCTGACCAGTCAAGAAGTGATTGGTACCCGTCGCTCATGGACTCGTGATGAATTGTACGCGTCATGAGAATTGCAATTGATACCAATATACTTGCGTATGCTGAGGGCATAGGAGATAGCACCAGACGCGACGCCAGCCTTTCAATACTGGAAAGGCTGCCTGCGGAAGATGTAATACTCCCTGCTCAAGTAATGGGAGAACTTTTTCGTGTTTTAACCGGTAAAGGTGGCTGTTCTCCTGATATTGCCCGTAGTCGTGTGCTTCAATGGACCGACAGTTTTGAGGTAGCCAACTCTACCTGGTCAGCTTTTCAGTCGGGATTCGATCTTACGGTTGATCATAATCTCCAAATATGGGATGCACTAATCCTTTCAATAGCTGCAGAAAGTCGGTGCCGAATCCTGCTTTCTGAAGATATGCAAGATGGCTTTACCTGCCGCGGTGTAACGGTAGTGAATCCATATCGCACTCCTGTCAACCCATTATTATTACCGCTGATGTGATCGGGTTGATACGTTTTTGTAACATCTTCATCGACTCCAACATCTACAAATATTAGAATCTATAACTCGTATTTGCTTTTATCCCCTTCATTCCTGTCGACCAGGTTTTACCAGGTTCAGATTTCATCTGTGTACATCCGTTGTACATCTGTGGCTAAAAAAAGGTTAGGCACTTACGACGTGACGTTCATTCGTCATCCGTAAGCTTCCCCGCCACCTCTTCCGATGGCATGCTTTCCGCCACATCTCCCGACGGCTGCCTGATGACCGCCCTGACCGTATAGCGGTACTGCACACCCCGCTCCAGGGTTGTGTCACTATAGACGGTACCGTTGAACGGCGCCCTGTTGAACGGCTGATACGGCCAGGAAGCCGCTCCGGATGCGCGATACAGATTGTAACCGAGCAACTGGCCGGTCTGCAGCGGTTGCAGGGAGAGGTAAAGCTTCACCTCCGTCGGAAATGCCGCTATTTTCACGCCGGGAGCAGGAAGCGGGGGAGCCACACGAACATCTGCTGCCGGGGAGATGGCACCTTCCACGTTATCCACGGTAAAAGGGACCATACGGTACGAATACCTGTTTCCTGCGCTCACATCACTGTCCAGCACAACGAACCGGCTTCCGAAGCGCTGGGTATCAGCCGGCAATCGATCGAGGTAGAGCGTGCGAAACAGCCGGTAATCGGTCATACAGGAGTTACAGAAATCCTTCCGGTCCGTGTCGGCGACCAGCCTGCTGATTTTCACACCGGCCACACCATGGACCGGCCTCCCGGCACGGTCCTTGTCCGGAAGGGTAAACTGAAGCTTCACGGCAGAACCGCTCTGTTGTGCACTGACGCCTGCCGGCGCCGCAGGAACCAGCATATCCGGGTAGATCAACGCACCTTTTTTGCCACAGGCGGCTGCCAGTAGCAACAGAGCAATGATAACCGCCGAACGCCCGAACGCACTCATTTTTTTACCTCGGCAGGGAGCGAGTCAAGCCGAATCTCGAACATTCCGTTCGGCGACAGAAAACGGACTCTGTCCGCCTGAATATCGGTTATATGGGCGCCGGAAATAGCAGCCCCTTCCTTGAGCAGAAAACCGTTAACAACGGCCCGCCGCGCCGACCGCTCGTCCTGCCAGGCGATACCGGATACTTTGATGTCGGCGGGCGCCGGTATGGTCTGGACGGATTGAACCGGTTGTTGCTGAGGCGCCACCGTCTGCCTGACCACCTGTTGTTTTTGAGGCACGGGAGTCTGCCTGACCACCGGTTCTTTTTTAATTCGACGCTTTTCCCGCCGGAGAGAATCGACCGGTACCATATTTCCGCTGTTTGCCGCGGCCGGCACACTATTTTGCGGTACCACGGTGGGCGCGGCAACCGGTACCGGATGGGGTTGTACCGGGGGTTGAACAGTGGGTTGAATCGGCGGTTGAACCGGAGGCTGTACGGGAACGGGCGGCGGCGTTACGGGAGTGGGAACCGATACCACAGGTGGAGGCAGAGCCGGGCGCAGCGCCGCACTCCCTTTTTTGTTTTCTTTTCGGAGCAGATACCAGGTACCCGCACCTGTTACCAGCGATGCCACCAGAATAAGCAGCATAATTTTCCAGATCCCGGCTCTGGCGGCAGGTTGCTGCCGTTCCTGGAACAGATCTCCGGAAATATTAATCTTACCGTTCTGTTGAACTTTCCTGTTTTTTTCATGTTCGATCTTTTTCAGGGCATCAAGGATATAACTCATACTATCAGGTCACCTTCCGGCAAACAGCCGTCGTAAAATACGGAACAAGGACCAGCTCCGTTCTTCATCCGGTTGCAGCTCCGCAACAACCTTTTCAACAACCGCGGGAGAAACGGTTCGGGCCTCTTGAGTCCACGCCATGACCAGCGCCTGCTCGCAAAGCACATTTATCAAACGTGGTGTACCACGAGAAAAACGATATATCCGTTTGACCGCGCCACGGGAAAAAATATCGGGAAGACGGCTGCCCGAAATTTTGAGGCGATGAGCTATATAAAGGGCGGTATCATCAAGCTTCATCGATGTGAGGCGGCAGCGTACGGTGATGCGCTGATTAAGCTGACGCAGGTCGTGCCTCCGGAGGACATCGTTCAACTCCGGCTGACCGGCCAGTATAATCTGGACCAGTTTATCCCGTTCGGTCTCCAGGTTGGAAATCATCCGCACCTGTTCCAGTACGTCCGGTTCCAGATTCTGTGCTTCATCGATAACAAGAACGACCGTCCGGCCGGCACTGTTCTGTTCCAGCAGAAAGAGATTAAGTGCATCAAGATAGCCTGAGCGGTTCTGTTCGCCGGTTTCTATCCCGAACTCCCGGCATATTCCGGCCAGAAGTTGCTCGGCAGACATGCAGGGGTTAAAAATAAGGGCACTTCTGTACTTTTCGGGATCGAGTTGCGTCAGCAGGGTACGGAGCATCGTCGTCTTGCCGGTTCCAACTTCGCCCGTCAGGGCAATGAAACCGGCATGACTGTCGACACCGTACAGTAAGCGGGCAAACGCCTCGCGGTGAATGCTGCTTAAAAATACGAAATGCGGGTTGGGGGTAATCGTGAATGGCTTTTCGGAAAAGCCGAAAAAATCACAATACATTGTGACTCAATTTCCCGCTCTGACGTTTTGAATTTCACTCCAAACACGCTCTCGTGCCGTTCCACCCGGAATATTCCGGGCATTGACACTGGCCTCGACCGTAATACATTCAAAAATGTCGGTATTGATCTTACCCGAAAAAAGCTGCCATTCCGCCAGAGAAAGATCCGTAATGTCCATCTGGTTCTCAACACAGTATGCAACCGCTTTGCCGACCGCTTCATGGGCATCGCGGAAGGCAAGTCCTTTGCGCACAAGATAGTCGGCCACATCGGTGGCGGTTGAAAACCCCTGTCCGGCAGCCCTGCCCATACTTTCCGTGTTGACCCGCATTTCACGAATCATATCGGCAAATATCTTGAGGCTCCCCTTGACCGTATCGATTGTATCGAAAAGCGGTTCCTTATCTTCCTGCATATCCTTGTTGTAGGCCAGCGGCAGAGACTTCATCACCGTTAACAGAGCCAGCAGGTTGCCATAGACCCGGCCGGTTTTCCCCCGTACCAGTTCCGGCACATCCGGGTTTTTTTTCTGCGGCATGATCGAAGATCCGGTGCAGAAACCATCTGACAACTCGATGAACTGGAACGCACTGGTCGACCAGAGAATCAACTCCTCCGAAAAACGGGAGAGATGCATCATCAGGATTGATGCGTCGGCAAGAAACTCCAGGGCAAAATCCCGATCGGAAACCGAGTCCAGCGAATTGCGGGTGATGGCCGGAAAACCGAGCTGTTCGGCCACGTACTCGCGATCGATAGGGAAGGTTGTCCCGGCCAGCGCTCCGGCCCCCAACGGGAGAACGTTGACCCGCTTGAGGCAATCCTCAAGCCGGGCCTTGTCGCGCTTGAACATCTCGACATACGCCATCAGGTGGTGGGCAAACAGGATCGGCTGCGCGGTCTGCAGATGGGTGAAACCGGGCATCAGCGTATCCAGGTTGGCTTCGGCCTGATCCAGGAGGGCATCGATCAGCAGGTCAAGATAGGTGGTAATCTCGACGATCTCGTCCCGCAGGTACAGGCGAATATCCAGCGCCACCTGATCGTTGCGTGAACGCCCGGTATGCAGACGCTTGCCCGCTTCGCCGATGGCCGCGGAGAGGCGTGCTTCGATATTCATATGGATATCTTCGAGGCTGATGGAAAAATCAAACTCTCCTGCCTCAATCTGGAGAAGGATGCGTTGCAGACCATGAACGATCTGCTCGACATCTTCGAGCGGAATAATCCCCTGCTTGCCCAGCATGCGGGCGTGGGCAATGGAGCCCCTGATATCCTGATGATAGAGGCGTTTGTCGAATTGAATGGAGGCGGTAAACTCCTCGACGAATTTATCGGTTGGTTGAGTGAAGCGTCCGCCCCACAGCTTGTCTTTGGACATGGTAACTGTTTCCTTCTGTCGTATCTTGAAATTGCCAGTCGGCACTATACGCGAAAAACGGATAAAATCAAAGCAGAGACGCGTCCTTTCCAACACTGTATACAACTTCCTGCTCCCGTACCCAGTCCGTCAGCTTCTGCTGGAGGACTTCCTTGGATGGCAGATAGAGATTGTACTCCCGCGCGTGAATATTGGCGTCGGCAGGCAAAGTGAGTTCGACGATGGCCCGCTTCTTCCGTTTGCAGAGGAGTATGCCGATGGTGGGGTTTTCGTCGGGGGTCTTCACAGAGCGGTCGAAGTAGTTCACGTACATCTGCATCTGCCCCAGATCCTGATGGTTGAGCTTGTCGAGCTTCAGGTCGATGAGCACATAGCAGCGGAGCAGACGGTTGTAGAAGACGAGATCGACAAAGAAGTGATCCTCATCAAAAGTAAAACGCTTCTGGCGGGCTTCAAAGAGGAACCCCTTGCCCAGTTCGAGCAAAAACTTTTCAAGCTGATCGATAATTGCCGATTCCATGTCGGATTCGGAATAGCCAGCTTTCTCGTCAAGACCAAGGAATTCGAGTACGTACGGTTCTTTCAGAATGTCCGCAGCTGTAACCATGATTTGTCCTTCGCTCGCAAGCTTACGGACACCTTCCTTGTCTCTACTGAGAGCGAGACGTTCGTAGAGACTTGAAGCAACTTGACGTTTCAGCTCCGGCACAGACCAACCCTCATTCGTTGCTTCTATTTCGTAGAAGCTTCGTTCCTCGGGAGTTTTGATGGTGAGCAGCAGAACGTAATGCGTCCAACTCAAGGTAAATACTCGTGGCTGAGGGGGAGGTAATTCCCCATACGGCAATTGGGTAATTTGAGATTGGTCAGTAGCCTGCTGACCAATTTTCAGAGGTGAGTATTGGTCAGACAGTGGCTGAGCAATTCGGTTCCGGTATTCGATGCAAAACTGCCTCATCAGCTTCAAATTGGTCAGAGAAAAGCCCTTGCCGAACTCCTCAGACAACCGCAAGGAAAGCTCCTTTAGCAGTTCTTTACCATATTCTGCCCGCTCCGCTCCCTTCTGCTCATGCACCACAATCCGCCGGCCAATCTCAAAATTAGTCATCACCTGAAGTGTATTAACCGTCGTGGCGACGGCGTGGCGCGCGGAGTGGATGAGGCCGCGGAGTTCTGTGATCAGCGGTGCAAGCTCATGGGTTGTGGCCGTGACAGGCTTTTTCTTCATCACTCTATAGCCTCCGAAACTGAAGCTGCGGTTCGGCGATTATCGGTCTGCAAATACTCTCTCGTTTTCACCCGAACACCACAAAATAATACAGATACATCAAAGGGGCATAACGTAGTCATGCCCCTTCGTGTTCATCAAACAGATTGTGACTAACCCGCCTATTTCTTCCGATTAGCCTGCATCAGCGAACGGATACGCAGGCGCAATGAATTGATCTTGATAAAACCTTCGGCATCGGCCTGGTTGAAGACCTGATCCTTCTCGAAGGTGGCAAAATCCAGATTAAACAGCGAATCTGTCTCGGACTTGCGGCCAACCGTACGGCAGAGCCCCTTGTAGAGTTTCAGACGGGCCACACCGTTGACGCATTTCTGTGAGTCGTCAATCAGGGTCTGCAGCATCAGGCGCTCCGGGGAGAACCAGTAACCGGCATAGATCTGCCGGGCGTATTCGGGAATCAAGCCATCGCGGATGCGCAACACTTCACGGTCCATGGTGATCTGCTCGACAGCCGAGTGAGCTTCGCGAAGAATCGTGCCGCCGGGTGTCTCATAGACGCCACGGGATTTCATACCGACCGAACGGTTTTCCAGCAGGTCAACACGGCCTATGCCGTGTACGCCGCCGATAGTATTCAGGTGAGCCAGCAACTGGGCCGGCGTCATCTGTTCGCCATCAACAGCCACGGCATTGCCGTTCCTGAACTCGATCTCCACGTACTGCGGCTTGTCGGGCGCCTCTTCAGGCGGTTTTGTCAGCACATACATCTCTTCCGGAGCCTCTGCCCAGGTATCCTCCAGAATGCCACCCTCAAAGGAGATATGCAGCAGGTTACGGTCCGACGACCAGGGACGTTTCTGGATTGTCGGAATCGGGATGTCGTTTTTCTGGGCATACTCAATCAGCGCCTGACGACTGTTCAGGTCCCATTCGCGCCACGGCGCAACAACTTTGATGGCGGGGTTGAAGTGGTAGTAGGCCAGCTCGAAACGCACCTGATCGTTCCCTTTACCGGTGGCGCCGTGGGAAACGGCATCGCAATTTTCCAGAGCGGCAATTTCCATCTGGCGTTTGGCGATCAGCGGGCGGGCAATTGAGGTGCCGAGCAGGTAGTGACCTTCGTAAATGGCACTGGCGCGGAACATCGGAAAAACAAAATCGCGCACAAACTCCTCACGCAGATCGTCGATATAGACCGTGTCGGCGCCCGTGGCCAGAGCTTTCTCGCGGACCGAATCAAGCTCGTCCCCCTGCCCCAGATCTGCCGAAAAGGCCACTACCTGGCAGCCATACTCGTTTTTCAGCCATTTGAGAATGATTGAGGTATCCAGGCCGCCGGAATAGGCCAGAACAATTTTATTGATTTCCTGTTTTTTGAATGGTGCCATCTGAGTACTCTCCTTTGGTTGCTGTTATTGTATCAACGTAGCCATTATTGCTTTTTGAATATGCAGCCGGTTCTCCGCCTCATCCCAGACCACCGAGTTGTTCCCCTCGATGACCGAGTCGGATATCTCCTCCCCCCTGTGGGCCGGAAGGCAGTGAAGAACAATGCAATCCGGCTCGGCGCGTGCGAGCAGCGCATCATCCAGACAGTAGCCGGCAAACGCCTTCTCACGCTCTTTTTGTTCGGCTTCCTGCCCCATGCTGGCCCAGACATCGGTATTTATGACATCAGCACCGTCTAACGCTACCTTCGGGTCGGTTGTCAGTGAAATCAGGCCGGGCGCCTTGGCCTGAGCCCACGCCATGACCTTGGCATCCGGTTCATAGCCGACAGGACAGGCGAGCCGCAATTCAAAACCGAAGATAGCCGCCGCCTCAATCCAGGTATTGGCCATATTGTTGCCGTCGCCAACCCAGGCAAACTTCAGCCCGGCATAGCTCTTTTTATGTTCCATAACCGTTTGCAGATCGGCCATGATCTGGCAGGGATGAAACAGGTCGGTCAGACCATTGATAACCGGCACACCCGAGTATTGTGCAAACTCCTCCACAATCTCCTGTCCGAAGGTACGAATCATCACCCCGTCGCAATAACGGGACATGACCCGGGCACTATCCTTGATCGGCTCTCCACGCCCCATCTGAGAGTTAGCCGACGGCATGAACAGACCGTGACCGCCTAACTGAAAGACCCCCACTTCAAAAGAAACCCTGGTGCGCGTAGAGGCTTTTTCAAAAATCAGGGCCACGGTCCTGCCATCCAGCAGCTTATGGGGAATACCATTTTTCTGCTTCGCCTTCAGATCGGCTGCCAGAGCCAGCAGAGCGTCCAGCTCGTCTTTCGTGTAATCGTGCAGCGCTAAAAAGTGTCGCGTCATATTTCTCTCCTAAACTTCCGCAAAAATGCCGTCGAGGATTACAATCATTGCGTCAATCTCCTGCTTGGTGACCACCAGCGGCGGCACAAAGCGCAGGACCGTGTCATGGGTGACATTAAGCAGCACACCTCGCTCGTGCCCTTTTTTGACGATATCTCCCGCCGGGATAGTCAACGCCATGCCGATCATGAGACCAATGCCGCGAACCTCAGTTACGAAATGATATTTGTGCTGAAGCGTCTCCAGTTCGCCGACGAGATATTCCCCGATTTCCTCGCAGCGGTTCAACAGGCCATCCTCAAGAATCGTCCGGACTGTGGCAATGGCAGCGGCACAAACCAGCGGATTGCCGCCGAATGTCGAACCATGGGTGCCGGGTACAAAAGCGGCGGCAAAGACATCTTTCGCCAGCATGGTGCCGATCGGTGCACCACCGGCAAGTGCCTTGGCCAGGGTCATGATATCAGGGATCACGCCGAAATGTTCATAGGCGAAAAGGGTACCGGTACGCCCCATGCCGACTTGAACCTCATCGAAGATCAGCAGCAGGCCGTGGCGGTCGCAAATTTCCCGTACCGCCTGAAAATAACCGGGGGACGGCATGTTGACCCCCCCCTCACCCTGAATCGGTTCCAGCATGACGGCACACGTAGCTGAGGTAACTGCCGCTTCCAGCGCAGCCACATCATCGAACGGGACATGTTTGAAGCCGTGCAGCAGCGGATCAAAAAAGCGCTGTACCTTCTCCTGACCGGTAGCGGAAACGGTAGCCATGGTGCGGCCGTGAAAAGAGTCCGTTGCGGTGATGATTTCGTACCGTTCCGGACCAAACGTATCCCGGCTGTATTTACGCGCCAGCTTGATAGCCGCTTCGTTCGCCTCTGCGCCGCTGTTGCAGAAGAACGCTTTATCGGCAAAAGAGTGGCTGCAGAGCAGTTCCGCCAGTTCAATCTGCTGGGGAATCTGGTAGTAATTGGAGCAATGGATCAACTCCGCCGCCTGCTTTTGCAGAGCAGCGACAACGTTCGGGTGGCAGTGTCCCAGGTTGTTGACCGCAACCCCTCCGAGAAAATCAAGATACTCTTTGCCGTCCGCGTCCCACAACCGGCACCCCGCGCCTCTGACCGGAACGATCGGGTAGCGGCCGTAGGTTTTCATGATGTACTTGTCTGATTTTTCAACCCATTGTTGTGAGTTCATTTCGTAATCTCCGTTCCGATACCCACGTCGGTAAATATCTCCAGAAGAACTGCATGGGGTACCCGGCCATCGATGATATGGGCCTTCTTGACCCCCTCTTTAAGGGCGTCGGCACAGCAAATGACCTTGGGGATCATGCCGCCGGTGATGGCCTCCTCGTCAATCAAACGATGCAGTTCCGCCACCGACAGGCTTTCCAGAAGAGTGCCGCTGGTGTCCTTGACGCCGTTGATATCGGTCAGCAGGATCAATTTCTCCGCATTCAGCGCCGCCGCCACCCGCCCGGCAACCAGATCGGCGTTGATATTGTAGCTTTCCCCCTCCGGCCCCACTCCAACCGGGGCGATGACCGGAATATATCTCCCGTTTTGCAGCGCGGATATCAGGTCCGTATTCACCTTGACAACATCCCCGACGTAACCGATATCGACCAGCTCGACCGTATTGTTCTCACCCTTGACCTCCTGCAGCAACTTCTTCGACAGCAGCAGCGTACCGTCCCTGCCGGACAGACCAACCGCCCGCCCGCCATGCTGGTTGAGATATCCCACTACCTCTTTGTTAACCTGCCCCGCCAGCACCATTTCCACAACCTGCATTGTTTCGGCATCGGTCACCCGCATGCCGCGTACGAACTCGGAAACGATGCCGTAGCGCTTCAGTGTCTCATTGATTTGCGGACCGCCGCCATGCACGATGACGGTATTGATCCCCAGTGACTTGAGCAGAACAACATCAAGGGCAAACGATTCCTTCAACTTTTCGTCCGCCATGGCATGCCCACCATACTTTATGACAAACGTTTTACCGGAGAACCGCTGAATATACGGCAATGCTTCCATCAGCGTATTTGCTTTTTCGATTAACTGTTTCATCGCAATTTCCTATCCTAAAATAAAAACTGCCACATCTGTAAGCCGCACAGTTTACTGTAAATTGATGAAAATCTCAAAAGGTTATTGTAAGGGGAGAGTGATCGTTACTGTCGTTCCGGCGCCCGGCTCGCTGGTCAGGCTGATACTCCCCCCATGCTGCCGGATAAAATCACGGGCGTAGAACAGCCCCAAACCGAAACCACGGATCTGTCCGGTATGCTCCGGATCAATCTGATAAAACTTTTCGAACACCTTGGGAATTTCCGATTGCGGAATACCGATTCCGGAATCCGCAATGACAATAAAAGCAAAGTCATCGTCGCATCCAATCTTGACGGAAATATGGCCGAACTCTCCGGAAAATTTGAAGGCGTTATCAACGACCTGAATCAGTGCAAAACGAATTTTTGAAGCATCGAGCGGGACCAGAGAGAGGTCGCCCGGTGTAACATCAATTTCAATTCCGAAATTGCAATGCGCCTCCCGGCATTTCAGAAGTACTTCGGTAACTATTTCATTCAAATCACACGAAATTTTATTAACACCCGTACCGTTTACCATCACCTGGCTAAAAGCCAGCAAATCGGCAACCAGCTGGCCAAGATAGTGCGCTTCCTCACTGGCCAGAACAACATTCTGGTCAAAGTGGGCATCACCAGGGGTAAAAAAGCCCATGCGCAGATTTTGCAGAAAGAGGGAAATGCCGGTAATCGGGGTGCGTAATTTATGCGAAACCAGCGACAAAAACGAGCTTTTAATGTCGTCGGAGCGCTTGATATCGGCCAACTCCTCCTTAAGTGCTTTTCTCACCAGTGCTTTCTTGATGGCCGTTTTAAGCTGAAGAAGGTTGAGCGGTTTATTGATAAAATCGTCCGCATCTTCTTTGAGCGCTTTCAGTATGGTTTCTTTATCAACAAATCCGGTCATGATAATGACCGTTGCATTCGGGTCGAGAGCCTTGACTTTCTTAAGCAGATCAATTCCCGAGCCGCCCGGCATCAAGATATCGGAAAGGATCAGATCCACACGCTCCCGCTCATAGTACCGAAGAGCCTCTTCGCAGGTACCCGCCAGTAGCACCCGATACTCCGTGAGCGCTCGCGCACACAATTCCCGAATAGTTTTTTCGTCATCAACTATTAAAATGGTTGTTTGTAGCGATTGCAATTGGCGCCTACCCGTTATGTGATTTTGATGACGACATGGTACACTCCGGAATGTTACCGCCCCGAAATAATTCCTGCAACAGCTGCCAGCGCTTCGTCCAGCTTGTCCGGCATGCCGCCACCCGCCTGGGCCAGTTCCGGTTTGCCGCCGCCGCTGCCGCCGACAAGCGGCGCAATCTGCTTGATAATATCACCGGCTTTGATGGTCCCACTGAGTCCTTTGGTCACGGCAACCAGCAGGTTTGCTTTCCCGCCGATGGCGGCGCCCAAAGCAATGACACCTTCGCCGATGCGGTCTTTCAGCGTGTCGGACAGATCGCGCAGCGCCTTGATGTCCTCAACCTGTACCTGTACGGCCAGCAGTTTGACACCCTGCACGTCAATTGCCTGTACCAGCAGATCACCGGAGGCTGCGGCATTCAGTTTACCCTGCAACACTTCGATTTCACGCTGTAACTCTCTCTGCCGGGCCAGCAGTTTTTCGAGCCGGTCACGGGAATTTCCCGCTTCCGCCTTGAGAAGCGCCGCAATCGCCCGCTGGTCGTCCTCCATCTGCCGGACAAAATCAAGCGCGCCGACACCGGTCAGCGCTTCAATACGCCGCACTCCCGCGGCAATACCGGCTTCAGAGACAATTTTGAACAGACCGATATCCCCGGCAGCCCGGACATGGGTCCCTCCGCACAGTTCCATGCTGACATCGCCAACCCGCACAACACGCACCGTATCGCCGTATTTTTCGTCGAACAATGCGGTAGCACCCGCTTCGACCGCTTCTGCAATATTCATCTCGCGAACGACAACCGGATCGTTTGCCATAATAAAATTATTCACAATCGTCTCGACACGCCGCAACTCTTCATCGGAAACCGCCGAGAAATGGGTAAAGTCAAAGCGCAGCCGGTCAAGTGAGACCAGTGACCCGGCCTGTTTGACATGTTCGCCCAGCACCTGGCGAAGCGCGCTCTGCAGCAGATGGGTCGCGGTATGGTTGCGGCAGGTGGCATCACGTTCCGTCCGTGACACCTTCAGATCGGCAGCATCACCGACCGTGACGATACCCTCCCTGACCACGGCATGGTGAACAACCATGTCGGCAAAGGGACGGCTGGCGGTGGTAATATCCAGGTGCGCAGTCCCGGTCGAAATCGTCCCGCAATCCCCTTTCTGTCCGCCCGAATCTCCATAAAACGGGGTCTTTTCGGTAATAATAGCAACCGAATCTCCGGCTACTGCCGAGTCAACCCGGACTCCGTCCCGGATAACGGCCAGCACCGGCGCATAGGTCGACATCTCGTCATAGCCGACAAACCGGCCACGCACACCGTTGCTGTGCAGTTCTTTATAAATCTGGGCAATTCCCTCTTCACCGGAGCCTTTCCAGTGTTCGCGCGCCTGCGACCGCTGCCGGTCCATGCAGAGTTCGAATCCGGCTTCATCAATGGTGAAACCTTCACTCTCCACGATATCGCCGGTCAGATCGGTCGGAAAACCGTAGGTATCGTACAGTTTGAACAAAACATCGCCCGGAATAACGTTCTTCCCGGCGCCACGGAGCGCCGCGACCTCATCGTTAAGAATCGCCAGTCCCCGATCCAGCGTTTCTGTAAAACGCTCTTCTTCGGCCAGCACCACTTTTTTGATATACGCCTCACGCTCGGACAGCTCAGGGTATGCATCCCCCATCATCTCCCGTACCGCGTCCACCATCCGGTAGAGCAGCGGTTCGCTGACGCCCAGCATTTTGGCGTGGCGTGCTGCCCGGCGCATGATGCGGCGCAGCACGTAGCCGCGCCCTTCGTTGCTCGGCAGTGCGCCGTCGCAGATCAGGAACGTTACGGCACGGCAATGATCGGCAATGACCCGCATGGAGACACTGTCCTTTTCATTTTCACCATAGGTTTTGCGGCAGTGCCGTTCAATATGGCGAATGATCCCCTGGAGCAGATCGGTATCGTAATTGGAATGCACTCCCTGCATAACCGTGGTAATCCGCTCCAGCCCCATGCCGGTGTCAACCGATGGTTTGGGAAGCGGCGTCAGTGTACCATCCGCCGAACGATTGAACTGCATGAAGACATTGTTCCAGATTTCCATATACCGGTCGCAGTCGCATCCCACGGCACAGTCAGGCGAGCCACAGCCGACTTCCGGACCGTTATCCCAGAATATTTCGGTGCAGGGGCCGCAGGGACCGGTATCACCCATGGACCAGAAGTTATCCTTCTCTCCGAACCGGTAGATTCGCTCGCGCGGCACCCCTTCCTGCTCGTGCCAGAGATCGGCGGCCTCGTCATCATCCGTATAAACGGTCACATACAGGCGACTCTTGTCCAGTTTCAGTTCTTTGGTCAGGAATTCCCAGGCATAACCGATCGCCTCTTTCTTGAAGTAATCACCAAAGGAGAAGTTGCCAAGCATTTCAAAAAACGTGTGGTGACGAGCCGTCCGGCCGACGTTTTCCAGGTCATTATGCTTTCCGCCCGCCCGGACACATTTCTGGGAGCTGGCTGCCCGGCAGTAGCCGCGATCTTCCAGCCCCAGAAAACAGTCCTTAAACTGGTTCATCCCGGCATTGGCAAACATCAGGGTCGGATCATTCTTGGGGAGAATCCCCGAACTGGCAACGACCGTGTGACCCCGGTCGGCAAAATACTGAAGAAAACGTGCGCGAATCTCTGTTCCTGTCATGATGTCCTCGTATAAATTTATTCTTCAGCCCTCAGAGCCTGTATAATTGCGGCAAACCCGAAGCCCCGCCGCTGCAGAAAACCGACAACTCTCCGTTTGTCGCGATCACTCGCCGCCACATAGGAGAATCCGGGAAAGCGCCGTTCCGCCGCTTCCCGGACCTCGGCGCTTTCATTGCACTCCGCCTGCAACGGCGCCAGAGCTTCATCGATGACGTCCGCACTGAATCCCTTGCGACGCATCTCCATACGAAGACGGGCACCGTAATAACGCCCGGAGGAGAGTGCCGCTTCCGCAAACCGCTCGGCATAGCGCGTGTCATCCAGCCACCCCTCACGCTGCAGGCGATCAAGTGTGGCTTCCAGATCATTTTCGGCAACGCGCCGCTCAGCAAGTTTTTTCCGTATCCCGGCAACGGAATAATCCCGGCCGGTCAGCAGCCGCAGCGCGTATTGGTAGGCGGGATCAGACATGACCGGTCAATATTTTTCAATACTGAGTTTAGCCGGTTCCGCAGCCGGATCCTCCGACTTATTCTCGAAGCCCTCCCAGGAAGCGTCCGATGTTGACGAAATTCCGGAAACCTTCAGGGCAAAATCGTCAGGATTCGAACTTTGGCGAATCGCTTCTTCATAGGTGATCAGCTTATTGGAATAAAGCCGCATCAACGACTGATCGAAGGTCTGCATCCCGTAGGAAACAAATCCCTGGGAAATTGCATCGTTCAACAGCTTGGTCTTGTCGCTGTCATCGATACATTCCCTGACACGGGCGGACGCCAGCATGATCTCGACCGCCGGCACACGCCCCTTGCCGTCGGACTTCGGCACCAGCCTCTGGGAAATAACCCCCTTGATAATGCTTGCCAGCTGGATCCGAACCTGCCGCTGATGATACGGGGGGAAGACGCCGATAATACGATTGATGGTTTCGGCGGCATCCATCGTGTGCAGGGTAGACATGACCAGATGACCGGTTTCGGCAGCGGTCATCGCCGTTTCTATCGTTTCATAATCGCGCATTTCGCCCACCAGGATGACGTCAGGATCCTGGCGCAGAGCACCTTTAAGGGCGGCAGAGAACGTGGGGGTATCGGTACCGACCTCGCGCTGACTGATAATACTTTTGTTGTCACGGTGCAAAAATTCCACCGGATCTTCGATAGTGATGATGTTGCAGGTACGTTCGCTGTTGATAAAATCAATCATGGCGGCCAGTGTGCTCGATTTGCCGGAACCGGTCGTCCCGGTCACCAGGATCAGCCCCCGTTCTTCACGACAGATTTTCTGCATGACCGGTGGAAGATTCAGTCCCTCCAGCGTCGGAATAATTATTGCGATCGAACGGAACACCATCGCCACGGTGCCACGCTGTCGGTACACACTGACTCTGAAACGCCCCAACCCCGGTACGGCATACGCAAGATCGACTTCATAATTCTCCTCGAACATGCGGCGCTGGCGATCATTCATCATCGACTGGGCAATCTCGGCAACAAAGTCGGATGTCAAACGCGCTGCGTTGGGAATCGGATGCAAACGGCCATCAATCCGTACGATTGGCGGCAAGCCGGTCTTGATATGAATATCTGAGCCCTTGGCCTTAAACGCAATGGCAAGTATCTCGTTCAGTTCCATCGCCTACCTCCGCGTCAAGCAGCCTTGACCGCCTTTTCAGGAACGGGGACCGGTTTGAGCAGTGCCATCAGTTTCCCCTCTATCTCAGCCAGTACTTCAGGATGTTCGGTCAGCCAGGTGCGGGAATTCTCGCGCCCCTGCCCGATCCGTTCCTTGCCATACGAGTACCAGGCGCCGCTTTTCTCAATAATATTCTTGTCAACCGCCAGATCGAGCACATCGCCGGTACGCGAGATGCCCTCGCCATACAGAATATCGAACTCAACCTCTTTGAATGGTGGAGCAACCTTGTTTTTGACGACCTTGACCCGCGTACGGGAACCGATGATCTGATCACCCTGTTTGAGCGTGGCAATCTTGCGGATATCCATGCGAACCGAAGCGTAGAATTTAAGCGCATTACCGCCCGTGGTCGTTTCGGGATTACCGAACATGACGCCGATTTTCATACGAATCTGATTAATAAAGATCACGCAGCAGTTCGACTTGCTGATGATACCGGTCAATTTACGGAGCGCCTGCGACATCAGCCGGGCTTGCAATCCCATATGGGAATCCCCCATATCCCCTTCAATCTCGGCCTTGGGCACCAGGGCCGCTACCGAGTCAACAACCAGCACGTCAATCGCGCCGCTCCTGACCAGCGTTTCGGCAATTTCCAAAGCCTGTTCTCCGGTGTCCGGCTGGGAGACCAGCAGATCATCAGTCTTGACGCCCAGCTTACGGGCATAGCCGATATCGAGCGCATGTTCGGCATCGACAAACGCAGCGATCCCACCCGTTTTTTGCGCCTCGGCAACGATGTGCAGCGCCAGCGTCGTCTTCCCGGAGGATTCGGGACCATATACTTCAATCACCCTGCCGCGCGGAACACCGCCGACCCCCAGAGCCATGTCGAGAGAAATGGAACCGGTGGAAATCGCTTCAATCCCCGGGAGTGCCTCATCATTGCCGAGCCGCATGATCGCGCCCTTGCCAAACTGTTTCTCGATCTGGCTCAGAGCCAATTCAATCGCCTTGTTTTTTTCCAGCGCGTTATTTTTATCAGCCATTAGAGGTTTCTCCTGAAGGAATAAGGTATGCAGAAAGGGATAGAAAATACCATATCCGGCAGAGGTATCGCAAGGTTTTATCTGGCCGTGCGGATATGACTCGGCGTGTTACGCGTTCATGGCTGATGGTACGCTGCGCATTCCGTTTGGGATCTCAAAAAATCGTGCGACAGGTTTTCATTAAGATGTATCTTCCTACAGAAATGTGGTATAATTCTACCCAATTCCTGTAATCCTACACTCCCACTTGTCTCAGCCGTTATGGAGCGCAATCATGAACATTCTGCTTGACCTTTATCTCCGCATGAAGATCCGTACCCGCATTGTCATGCTCTGCGTCTGTTACAGCATGTGCATCATCTTTGCAGTTATTGCGGGGCGCATGCTTTCGCCGACTGTCTCCATACTTTCCACTGCCGTATTCGTACTGCTCGGGGCGCTCTTCTGCAGCCTGCTTTTCTGGTCGGTCAACGATGCCCTGCGCAGGATCATCGGCTTTCTCACCCACATGACGGAAGGGAATCTGACTCAGGATATTTCGGCTAAACGCAACACCGAAATCAGCATCATAATCCGCTCCATCAACACCCTTCAGTCAACCATGCGCGAAATTATCGGGCAGATTGCCCAGACATCGCAGAAGATGGCTGTGGCATCCGGCACGCTCTGTACGAATGCCGGCCAGATTGCCGCCGGAACCGAAGAAGTTGCGCACCAGACCAACTCGGTTGCCGTAGCCAGCGAGGAGATGGCCGCAACGTCAAACGACATCGCCCACAGCTGCCTGAGCGCAGCCGAAACTTCGAACCGCGCCAGCGATACCGCACGCTCGGGAGCGGAAATAGTCAAGCAGGCAACCAACGGCATGGAACGCATCGCCACAAGAGTACGGGCTACCGCAAAAACCGTCGAAGAACTGGGCACCCGCTCCGATCAGATCGGTGAGATCATCAGTACCATCGAGGACATTGCCGACCAGACCAACCTGCTGGCACTCAATGCCGCTATCGAGGCCGCCCGTGCCGGTGAGCAGGGGCGCGGCTTTGCAGTGGTCGCCGACGAAGTACGAGCCCTTGCGGAGCGTACTACCCGCGCTACCCGCGAGATCAGCGAAATGATCAAGGCGATACAGAGTGAGACGAAGGGTGCGGTCGCAGCCATTGAGGAAGGTGTGGCGGAAGTCAGGAAGGGGACCGAATATTCCATCAGTTCCGGACAGGCACTGGAGCAGATACTTGAACAGATAAACGACGTCACCCTGCAGGTCAACCAGATCGCAACCGCAGCCGAAGAGCAGACGGCAACCACCGGAGCGATCACCAACAACATCCAGCAGATCACCAGGGTAGTGCAAAAAACTGCCGGCGGAGCGACAGAGACCGCATCGGCATCTTCAGATCTTTCCCGGGTAGCCGAAGAGCTGCAACGTCTGGTAGGAAAGTTCAAACTGTAACCCCTTACTTCTGGCAATTGCGGCAATACACCGTGCTCCGGTTCCCGAGCCTGCTCTCGTCAAGCGGTTCACCACAACCGGGACACGCCTTCCCCCCCCGGCCGTAGACCCTGAAGACCTGTGGATAATAGGCCACTGTTTCCTCTGCTACATTGCAGGTACTCCCTTCCTTGATCGATTCCGCAAGCACCTCACGGATAACCGCGGCAAGTTCGGTACATTCGGCACGCGTCAGAGTCCCGGCAGCTCGTTCCGGGAGGATTCGGGCACGGAACAGCGACTCGTTGGCATAGATGTTCCCCACCCCCGCCACCACCGCACTGTTCATGATCAGCTGCTTGACCGCAACCTTCCGGTTTCGGGAAGCATCCAGAAGATAGCTGCCGTCAAAGACCGGACCCAGCGGTTCCGGACCGATTCCCGCCAGAAGCGGGTGTTGATCCGGGTCACCGGTAAACCAGGTAACAATGCCGAATTTACGCGGATCATGGAAGCGGAGCAGCTGACCGTCATTGAAAACAAAATCCAGATGATCATGTTTTCCGGGTGGCGAAACCCCGCTGAGCAGCCTCAGAAAGCCGGTCATTCCCAAGTGTACCAGCAACCGGCCGTTACCGCAGTCGAACAGCAGATACTTCCCCCGCCGCTCAATACCCCGCACCTCCAGACCCGGCAGGATCGTTACAAGTTCCGGCGGCACCGGAAGACGGAGCTTCGCAACGCGCACCTCGACACGGGCAAAACGTTTCCCCACCAGTTCCTGTCCCAGACGAAGCCGGGTCACTTCCACTTCAGGTAGTTCAGGCACTACACCCTCCAGACTCAATTATTGTAAATCAATTATTGACGTTGAATAGTATGTCCTGCTTCAACAAATACCGCCGCAACCAGTCAATAGCCGTCCAGGCGGTCAACGTGCGAACCTCGTCCCGGCTGCCGCCGAACCGGAACCGTTTGGTCCGGCAGCCGTCAGGCGCCGCAAGCGAGATGAACACCGTCCCGACCGGTTTTTCCTCACTCCCCCCATCCGGCCCGGCAATGCCGGTGACCGCCAGGCCGAGGTTGCTGCCGGCCGCCAGCCGAATACCCTCGGCCATTGCCGAGGCACACTCGGAACTGACGGCGCCATGGGTGTTCAACAATTCGGCCGAAACCCCGAGCAGGCGTATTTTAGCCTCATTCGAATAGGTCACCGCACCTTCGGAAAAATAGCGGGAGCTGCCCGGAACATCGGTGATCCGCTTGGCAATCAGTCCGCCGCTGCACGATTCGGCCAGAGAAAGCGTCAGAGAACTCGTGCGAAACAGCTCCGCCACGGTTTCGTCCATGCTGACGTCACCGGTGGAGAAGCAATACTCCTTCAGTCGCTCCCGCACGGTTTCTGCCGCGGGCTGCAGCAGCCCGGCGACCGCATCGGCATTATCCGCTTCAGATCGCAGCGTCACTTTCATCCAGGGGAAAGTGACGCAGATACCGAGTGTAAGCCCCTGTTCAGGCTGGGCAATTCCCCGTAACAACTCATCGACCTCTGCCTCACACGGGCCGAACAGATTCAGACTGATGGAGCGAATAACCCGCTTGAGCGGCACCCGTTCCAGAATAAACGGCAGTACCGTTTCACGCAGCATGACAATCATCTCGGACGGGACACCCGGCATGAAAAACATGTGACATCCGTTCTGCATCAACTGAAAACCGCAGGCGGTGCCGGTCGGATTCGGGATCAGCGCCGACTTCGCCGGAATCATGGCCTGTTTATCGTTCAAAGGGCTTACAATCAGGTTATTCAATTTACCTGACATCCGGCGCACATGAGCACGCGCATCTTCATTGATAACCAGACGCCTGCCGGTGGCCCGCGCCGCAGCCAGCGAGGTCACATCGTCAGCCGTTGGCCCAAGCCCGCCGGTGACGATGACTGCATCGCTGACCCGCCCAAGTTCACTCAGCGCCCCGATAATGTCCGGCTCGTTATCACCGACCGTTATATGCCGCTGAACCCTCACCCCTTCGACAAGTAGCAGTGAGGCAATCGTACCGGCATTGGTGTCGGTCACCTGGCCGCAGATCAACTCATCGCCGATGCTCAACGTTGAAATTTTCATATTCCGTCACTCCTCTCCACAGCAGTCGCTCCGATCTGGATATTTAGCTGTAGGTGCGGTCATCGTCTGTATCAAAGACCGGCTCCGGAGAACCGTTAATATTCATAGCGAGCCGTTCACAATCACAAGCCCAGGAACCGGCTCAAAATGGCGATCAATGGTCAGGATGGCAGATCCGGAGTCCAATGCAATGGTTGCAATCAGAATATCCGAAAACGGCAGCGTGTGGCCGCTGCTCCGCATTTTAGCCGAGAGTTGCCCCGCGCTGATCCATAATTCCCGCGTCATCTCCAGATGCGACAGCGCCTGAAAGGCATTTTGCACCAGAACTTCTTCGCTTTGATTCTTGATACCCTGGAGCAGCTCATAAAACACAACCCCGCACGTAACGACCTCAACCCGCATCAGTGAATCACCGAGCGCCTCGGCCAAAGGTGTCGGCCTGCCTCTGAAGAAATCGATCCAGGCGCAGGTATCCGGAAGTATCCTATTTGGCGGCATAACGCTCCCGCTCTTCCGCGGCCTTCAACTCCGCCTCTTCTTCCCGCTCCCAGTCATATTCAATGGCGATCTTACCGCGCAGAGCCAGCAGATCCTCCATCTTCCTGCGGCGAACATAATCTTCCATAACGGTAACAATCGCCTGGGTCTTGGTTTTTTCACCGGAAAGCCGCTGCACTTCATAAATAAGCTCATCAGGTATGTTCAATGTCGCACGCATATTTTACACCTCCATTGTATGACATCATTGTATGTACTTATTACGCATGACGTCAACCTCAATGTAGGTATTGCCACCACCATATTGAAATATCATCGCGACTATTTTTCAACGGATTGAAAAATAGTCAGGTAATTTTAGCTTCAATCCTGCTATCAGATCCGGTTCATCAAACTCGCTGCGCTGGCCGCGCCGAACCCGTTGTCGATATTGACTACCGTCACCCCGGCGGCACAGGAGTTGAGCATTCCGAGCAGCGCCGCGATGCCGCCGAATGAAGCGCCATATCCGACCGAGGTCGGCACGGCAATAACCGGCTTGTCCACCAGCCCGCCGACTACCGACGGAAGCGCTCCCTCCATGCCGGCCACTACGATAAGAACCGAAGCTGCCGCCAACTGTTCGCTCCTGGCCAGCAGGCGATGAATTCCGGCGACACCGACATCATAGAGGTGGTCGACCTGATTGCCCAGGAACCGGGCGGTTATCAACGCCTCAGCGGCGACCGGAATATCGGAGGTACCGGCTGAAACGATCAGAATAGTCCCTTTGCCCCGCTGTTCCGGCGGCTGTTGTGCCAGCGTCAGGCAGCGGGCGTCGGCATGGTAGATCCCAGCTGGAAACAGAGGCATGATCTGCCGCGCCTTTTCCGCATCAAGCCGTGTCGCCAGAACATTTGCACCCCGTTCCGACATGGCGGAGATAATACGTACGATCTGTTCCACACTTTTTCCCTCGCCGAATATTACCTCAGGCATCCCCTGACGCAACTCGCGATGGTGATCGATCTGGGCGCAACCAATATCCTGCGAAGGAAAATGACGCAACTGCTCCAGAGCATCATCCACCGAGGTGCTTCCCTGTTTGACTGAATCCAGCACCATCTTGAGATAATTCGATGTCATGTACCATTCCTCACTACTATTCAAATAATCTGTTGCTGCATGTCACCTCTTTGCTATAGTACGCACATCATATCAGAAACAGAACCGAAATTTCATCAATTTGAGAGACCCCGATGATCATTGACCCCTTATCGCTCAAACTGTTCGTCACAATCGTGGAAGAAGGAACCATCGCGGCAGCGGCCGAGCGGGAACATATAGCCGCCTCAGCGGTCAGCAAGCGTATCAGCGAACTGGAAGACACCTTCCACACGCAACTGCTCAGGCGCACCAATAAGGGAGTCGTTCCGACCGACGCCGGAATCACGTTACTGCAACTGGCGCGGGGAGTGCTGCACGACCTGAACAATATCACCCTGCAGATCCGTGAGTACGCCAGCGGCGTGCGCGGTCACGTCAGGCTGAGCGCCAACATTTCCGCCATCAACCAGTTTCTGCCATCAGAGATCCGGGAGTTCATGAACACTCATCCCCAGGTGCATGTTCATCTGGAAGCCAACATCAGTGAAGCCATCGTCAATGCAGTGGCCGAAAATGCGGCCGATATCGGGATTGTAACCATGGGAGCCTACCGCCATGATCTGGAATACCTCCCCTACCACACCGACCGGTTGATTGTTATTACTCCGAAAGAGCATCCGCTCGCCAGTCGGCGCTCAATCACGCTCAGCGAGACCCTGGATTACGATTTTGTCGGACTGCCGGTAGGGAGCGCGGTGCATAACCAGCTCCTCCGGGCGGCTCACGAGCTGGACCGGACCCCAAAACTACGTATCCAGGTAAACAGTTTCGATGCCTTATGCCTGATGGTCGAAGCCGGACTCGGCATCGGCATCGTGCCGCAGGGGGCTGCCAAGCCGTACTTCAAGGGGCTGCGCATCCGCTCCATCATCCTCGACGAGCCGTGGGCCGACCGTGACCTGAAGATCTGCGTCCGCTCACTGGAAGCCCTGCCGACCGCCGCTAAACTTCTGGTTGAACATCTCAAAAAAAAAGGTTGACCTTCTTTCCATGAAAGAAGAACAGATTCAGCAATCAGTTATTGACGGTGCCTTACTGGAGGTCTGCAATGAAAAAACAAACCAGCCGCATCCTTGAGACAGTACACGAGACTGCGGCTGATCTTTGCCGTCTCGGCATTGTCAGCAAACACTCTATGGAGCGTTATGACGCCCTATGCGTCCCACCGGTCCCTGACTACTCACCCGATCAGATAAAATCGCTGAGAGAACGATACCAAATCAGCCAAGCCGTCATGGCGGCTATGCTAAACACGAGTCTGTCTACTATTCAGAAATGGGAAATAGGTGAAAAACACCCCGGTGGCCCTTCACAAAAATTATTGAACATCCTCGATCGCAAGGGCATTCAGGCAATGGTTTGATAAACTTCTTCGTAATCCACGTAATCTTCAGGACCGAACAAAAGACTATTTTTGATAAGAAGCGTTGAGAAGAATAGGAACATCAGTGCTCTTGCAACCGAGGGAAAACCGGATAAACCGTCACGGTTTATAAATTATAAAAGCGTGATGCCGGGCAACACCTTAAAAGCATCCCCCTTGGCTCCTACCGCCATCGCGGTTCGCGATGGCAACATCACCACATACTGCTTTTGCCGCTGGAAAGAATCATGTATACAGAGAATCAATACAGTATTGAAGGAGGTAATACGCATGGGAAAAACAACTGCAGAAAAGATTTTTGATGCTCATCTGGTTAACGAACCTTTCCCCGGCACCAAAGTGCTGAGGCTGGACGCGGTGCTCTGCCACGAGATCACCACACCGATCGCCATTGACGATCTGATCCGGCGCGACAAGGATCGTGTCTTCGATTCGACGAAGATCAAGGCGGTCATAGACCATGTCACCCCCAGCAAGGATACGAAGACCGCGACCCAGGCCAAGATTCTGCGTGACTGGGCCCGCCGTCATGATATCAAGGATTTCTTCGATATCGGCGCCAACGGTGTCTGCCATGCCCTTTTCCCGGAGCGCGGCTTTATCCGCCCCGGCTACACAGTCATCATGGGCGACTCCCACACCTGCACCCATGGCGCCTTTGGAGCCTTTGCCGCAGGTATCGGCACGACCGACCTGGAAGTCGGCATCCTGAAAGGGGTCTGCGCCTTCCGCCAGCCCAAAACGATCAAATTTAACATCACCGGCACACTCCCCAAAGGGGTCTATGCCAAGGATGTCATTTTGCACATCATCGGAAAAATCGGTGTCAATGGCGCGACTGACCGCGTTATGGAGTTCCATGGTTCCACTATCGATGACATGACGATGGAATCACGCATGACACTCTGTAATATGGCTATTGAAGCAGGCGGTACTTCGGGAATCTGTCAACCGGACATGACCACGGTCGAGTATCTCTGGCCGTTTATTATGGGGGAATTTGCCGACAAGGACGCGGCGCTGGCAGAGTATTCGCAATGGCGTGCTGACGTTGATGCCGAATATGACCAGACTATCGAGATCGATGTTACGGTACTGGAGCCGACCATTACCTTTGGCTACAAACCGGATCAGGTCAAAACCATTTCCGAAATCGCCGGAACACCGGTTGACCAGATCTACATCGGCTCCTGCACCAACGGCCGTCTGGAAGACCTGCGTATTGCCGCTCAAATCTTGAAGGGTCACAAACTGGCGCCGAATGTGCGCGGCATCCTTTCGCCGGCTACCCCGAAGATCCAGCAGCAGGCCATGCAGGAAGGTTTGATCGATATCTTTATGGAAGCCGGATTCTGTGTTACCAACCCGACCTGCGGCGCCTGTCTGGGGATGAGCAACGGTGTCCTCGCCGATGGCGAGGTCTGCGCATCGACCACGAACCGCAATTTCATGGGACGTATGGGCAAAGGGGGCATGGTACATCTGATGTCACCGGCCACGGCAGCAGCCAGTGCGATAGAAGGCGTAATAGCCGATCCACGTAAATACCTCTAACAAGGAGTCACTCTATGAAAACATTCGGAGGCCCCGTCCTCTTTCTTGACCGCAGCGACATCAACACCGACGAGATCATCCCGGCCAAGTACCTGACCGAGATTACCAAGGAAGATCTGAAGCCGTATATCCTGGAAGACCTGAAACTCCCCGGTTTCGATCCGAAAGGGGAACAAACCAAAAATGCCAGGGTGGTTGTCTCGCGCGCCAACTTCGGTTGCGGTTCATCTCGTGAACACGCCCCCTGGGTGTTTGAAGTCAACGATATTACCGCCGTAATTGCCGAATCATTTGCCCGGATCTTCCGCCAGAATATGTTCAACTGCGGCATGGCTGCCATCGAACTTCCGAAAGCGGACCTTGATCTGATTTTCTCCCATAGTGAAGACGCGGGCACAACCATGAGCATCGACATCGAAGGGCAGACGTTAACGGTAAACGGCGGCGGCAAACAAAAGACCTTCAGTTTCGAGGTATCACCTTTTGACAAAGCGCTGGTACTGGCTGGTGGGTGGGTGGATTACGCTGACCAGAAGTACTGAACAAAGGTACGGTAGTATAAAAAAGCCCCCTGACGGGGGCTTTTTTAATACCAAATCTCAATCTATTCGTAGTTTACCGATTCGGCAACAGGCCGAGGTATCGCTTCCCCACGGTATCTCTCAATGAGATTCGTCAACGTGGTCAGGGCTTCCGTAATAATACGGCTCTCTACCGCATTTGTCGCCATCTGTGCCTCGACTCCTCTGACAGCCTCGACAGCCTGTTTTGCCAGAGCAATCTGCCGGGTTGCCTCGTTTTTAAGGTCAATCATACGTTCATTGTCCCCCATGACGCTTTTCAGATAGAGACGATTTCCTTTGGCCTGCTCCTGTGCCGATAAATTGATACGATTAGCAAGCTCTCGCATTTGTTCAAGATTTTTTACAATCAGGGAACTCCCCTGCTGCTGTTGCCCGGTTGCAGCAGTAATCTGCTGCACCCGTTCAAGATTTTTGGCAGCTTCCTCGGTAATCCGCTGAATATTGACCGCCTGTTCCGTCGTTTCAACAGCAATGCTTGAAACAATTTTGAAAGCATCCTCAGCACTTTTATCGATCATGACAAGCGCCTCGTTAGCCACTCCGGATATCTTCACCCCCTCCTTGACCTTGTCCTTTCCCTGAGTCACCGAGCGCTGAACAGTTGCCGTCTCTTTTTGAATATTGCGCACCAGTTCCTCAATTTCCTTTGTCGAAGCGGAAGTGCGCCGGGCAAGAGAACGGACCTCTTCCGCAACGACCGCAAATGCGCGTCCCCGCGACCCTGCCTGAGCGGCAATAATTGAGGCATTAAGAGACAGCAGATTGGTCTGTTCGACAACCTCCTGTATTACGCTGAGAAATTCTCCTACCCGTGCCGAGTGCCGGGACAACCGGTTGATCGATTCAAATGATTCATCATTGCTCCTGGCAATTTCCGTAATTGCTTTCATTGTCGCTGCCATACTGCTCAATCCGTGCTGTGCCTGGGTTCGGACGCTTTCAGAGGCCGACGCGCTCCGTTCCGAATTATCGCGTACCGTACTTTGTGACCTGCTGATCGTATGAATTGACGAAACCGTCCGCTCCGTAGACGTAGATAATTCCCGGATATTCTCTGCGGTTTCGCGAGTAGCACGAGCCATCTCCTCAATAGAGCTGGAGGTTTCAATAACAAAATTCGAATATTGATTGATGTTTTCGGCTATTGCGTCTGTTGTGGAACTCATCTGTGTAGAAATCGCCGCCCGCTCTTCGGTACGGCCGGAGAGTTCGTCAATCTCGACGATAACCTGTGAAAATGCACTGTTAAGACGTTCCATCGCCGTCACCGCATCACGCACCCGGACAGACTCTTTTTCATCGCCGGTTGACCAGATATGCATGGACAACTTGAGCTTATCCTCTGCTGCAAAAATCTGTTCCAATAGCTCCGTGCGCTCCTTCTGCCGGGATTCCAGAGCATGCGTCGCCACATTTCGAAGCGAAGCAAGCGCCTGAATATCGTCCACCTGCGCATGTGCGGACGAGAGTTCCAGCTCGGGAACCAGCCGCGCCAACACAAAAAACTGATCCGAACGAATTCCGGAAACAAGCCGCTGCATTATCACAATATCGAGCAATGAACAAAAAAACGCCGTAACAATCACCATGACCAGGACGGAAACGGAACTTCCCATTGCAACCGCGATGCCGCCAATTGCACCGGAAACGATCAATGATAAAACCATCATTCTTGTTCGAACTGACGCACTAGTGCCATATCGTCTGTTTGACATTCACTTCCCTTGTACCTCGTTGATTTGAGTCATACTTGTATCATGCGTCAAAAACAGTGTCAATGAATCAAGAATGTCTCCAGTAACTGTATAACTATCTATTATTTAATGTTGTTTTATTTTAGAAACGTTCCGGTATTCACTACGGGTCGTTTGAAACACGTACCGCAACGCTTGATTTTTTTGTGAGTCAGTGCAATAGTATCGCCGTTAATACACACTAGTTACAGAGGGGGCACAATGTTTGGTTTTGGTATGCCGGAAATGATAATTATACTGGTTATAGTTCTGGTTGTTTTCGGAGCGGGAAAACTTCCGGAAATCGGCGGGGCGCTTGGCAAAAGTATACGAAACTTCAAAAAGGCGGCGGACGGCAAGGACGAGATTGAAATCAAGCCGAAGAGCGATGATGGCGACAAGAAGGGGTAGTTGGTCAGACTGTTCTGCCTTACATCTTTGTTAATAAAAGCGGGGAATGGTTCAATGAGCCATTCCCCGCTTTTTTACTCCATATCAAGAGTCAGGAATTCAAATACTCCCCGATCTTCTCCGCCAGCGTGCTGTAAATCCGGCGGCATTCATTTTCATCCTTCTCCAGCAGCGTCACGCGGAAGCCTTGCAGCGGCGTGGAGAACGACGATAACGGCACGACACAGATACCGGTTGCCGCCAGAAGATGATAGACGAAACGTTTATCCGGCGACACCCCCGGCTGGTTGACCAATCCGTTCACCAACTCTTTTACTTCGACATTAGCAATGGGGAGCGACTGGCGATTGTTCAGCAGACCGTCTTTAAAAGCCACAGCCATATAGAAAGCGCCATTTGTGCGGTTTACCTGCAGGGCCGGCACTTTGCTGAGGAAATCATAGGTAATATTACTCATTTTTTCATAACTGACGATGCGCTGAGCCAGATAGGCTGCGTATTCCGGATGTCTGGTAATTTCAGGAATAACGGTTTGCGGAAGCGTCGTCGAGCAGACCTCATTCATCTTGCCGGTCAGGATCAGGTTGACGTATTTACGGAACTGCTCGTCCTTCTGACCGTTATAGACCTCGATCCAGCCACAGCGCGAACCGGGCCAGGGGAACTCCTTGGAGATTCCTTTCATGGAAATTGCCGGTACATCACCGATGACATCACTGATCGGTACGGTTTTTTCGCCGTTGTAGACGATGTTGGTGTAGACCTCATCGGCAATGATAAACAGGTCATTCTCGCGGGCGACGGCCACTATTTCCTCCAGCATCTCACGACTGTAGACCATGCCGGTCGGATTATCCGGATTAATGATCATAATGGCACAGATGTTGGGGTTATAGCGCACATGGTTTTTCAGATCATCCATGTCAGGATACCACTTGTTGGCCGGATCGAGCTTGAAGAGCGACGGGGCCGAATGGGCATGGCCGATCTCACCCAGCGTATGGGTAGTATAGGATGGTGACGGCATCAATACACGGGCCTCTGCACGCAGACAGCCGTAGATCTTGGCAATGGCATCGCCCAAACCGTTAAAAAAGATGATATCGTCCGGGGTAATCTGTGCGCCGCCACGGTTGTTGGTACTTTCACAGATGAACTCGCGTGTCTCCAGGACACCACGGGTATGACAGTACCCCCAGGTATGGTTATCCATGGCGGCCTTGGCAACGATCTCCTTCATCCATTCCGGGATGATCTCGCCTTTGACAATCGGGTCGCCGATATTCTCCCAGTTGATCTTGATGCCATGTTTCTGCAGTTTCTCAGCAACATTAACGATGTTCCTGATCTCGTAGGTCAATTCGCCGGTTCCGGGTGGTACCAGTTCTGTTCTCATGCGTGTTCCTCCCTCATATTTACAACGGTCAAAATACGGGTCACTGATCAAGTCCGACCAGCAACCTGCCATCATCGTCCCGCCAGCGCAGCCAGCCAATCTGCGTTTGACCGGTCAGCACCATACCCCAGGCATTCTCCAGCTTCAACACTTTGAACACCTGCTTCGGAGTCAGCGTTACCAGCAGCTTTCCACCGGGCTGCTGCAGCAACTGGTAATACTGCGCCTGCAGGCCGGGGAGCAAACGCGCCGTCTGTTGTTTCAAAAACTGCTCCCACGAGTAAAAGTGACCGGTATGCTGCGGGTCAATCCAGGCTTCCCGCCCGGCATCGTCGTAGACGACCCGTAACCATTCCCCTTTGCGGGCAGAAACGATAAGCGGCAGCGAACTCTTCGATAAACCGAAAACCCACTCATTACCGAACCCCGTGGAACGATCCAGGGTGCCCATCCGGGAAAGTCCCGGTTCCTCGTACAACTGTAGCTGAAAATCCTGCGGAGATGCGTTATCCGGCTGCGAAAAAACAGCCAGACCAATCCCCGTATATGGACGCATTCGAGGCGCGGATGCGGCAAACCCGGCTGTACCGGGCATGGTCACTACGGTGACGATCAGAATAATTACGAAAAGGCGCCCGAACACATCAATCAAACAAACGACGCAGTCGCGCAAGAAATTCCCGTGACTGCGGGTCACCATCTTCAGGAGCCCACGTACATTTCTCGTCTTCATTCAGCGGGAGGTACGGTCCCGCCTTTGTTTCATAGAATACGGTACCGGACTCCAGGCTGAGTGCGGTATGACAGACGCCATGTGGAATATCGGCGGCAAGATTGCCGCTAGCGTGCGACAACAGCAGCGTCTCCACAACTTCTCCGGCATCGGAGAAGATAACAATTCCCAGCCTCCCGCTCATCAGGATAAATGCTTCGTCCTTTTCCGGGTCGAGATGTCGATGCGGCCGGATGTACGAGCCCGGTTCAATCGCATTAAGCAGGCGATGGCAACGGGATTCATCGGACGGATGTATATTGTAGTTCTGGCGCAGCCTCGGATTCTTCCTGGCATCGGCAGATACCTTGGCTACCAGTTCTCCGGTGACGACTTTCACCTAGCGGTCCACAATGGCGATCATATTGCCGTCAAAATCCTGCACAACCGCCATCTTTCCCCACGGACTGGATTCGAGTGGCTCCACAAAAACCACGCCGCCGGTATCGAGTGCCTTGCAAACTCCGACTATATTTTCTACTTTAAGGGTAATGCCGGTATGTCGTCCCACCAGGCTACGGGCGTCTTCATGCAACGCAAGCGACACCCCCAGCGTCGTGACGGCGCCGGGGAAGAATTCTATCAGCATTTCGCTCTGACCGGCCACCGGCAACCCGAGAAGGTCGACATAAAAGGACTTGGCTTTATCAAGATCGGTTACAAAGACAACAACGTTTTTAAGGGTAACGGACATGCAGACCTCGTGGCTATTTTTGCGACAATCTATGTACGCACTCCACCATGAATCGGGCGTTTTCCGGAGGAACCGTCGGCAGGATACCATGCCCCAGATTGAAAATATGGCCGGGACGGCCGGCGTTTTCATCCAGAACCCGCTTGACCTCACGCTCTATAATTTCCCGCGTTGCATAGAGTACGGTCGGATCAAGGTTACCCTGTACCGCCATCTGCGGACCGATGAGATCACGAGCGGTCCCCAGGTTCACATGCCAGTCAAGCCCCATAACGTCGCCGCCCACTTTTTTGACCGTATCCAGCATTGTCCCTGCACCTTTTACGAAGTGGATAACCGGAGTTTCCAGACGGTTCAAGCCATTGATCAACTTTGTTGTATAGGGCAGTATGTATCGTTCGTAATCAACAGGGGCAAGAATGCCGCCCCATGTATCAAAAATCTGGATGCACTGCGCGCCGGCCGCAATCTGTGCATTCAGATATTCCATACTCATCATGGTTATTTTTTCCATCAGAGCGGCATAGACATCAGGCGCAGCATACATCATCCGTTTGATCTGGGCAAAATCCTTGGAGCCTTTACCCTCAACCATGTAACAGGCCAGCGTAAAGGGTGCTCCGCCAAAACCGATCAGCGGCACCTTTCCGGCCAGCTCACGGCGCAGTATTTTAATAGTTTCAAATACATAGGGGACATCTTGTTCCATCTGCGGAATACGAAGTTTTTCAACATCCGCCATACTCCGGATCGGGCTCTCAAATACCGGGCCGGGAACAAAATCCAGCTTCATTCCCATCGGCTCAACCGGCGTCAGAATGTCGGAAAACATGATCGCCGCATCCACCCCAAGAAAATCAACCGGCTGAATAGAAACTTCGGCAGCCAGTTCAGGAGTTTTGCACAATTCCAGAAACGTGCATTTGGAGCGAACCGCCATGTACTCGGGCAGGTAACGGCCGGCCTGACGCATAAGCCACACGGGAGTCCGATCTACCGGTTTTCCCCAGCAGGCATCAAGAAATCTCATATTCATTACATTTCTCCTAACAACGCACGAAGGCGTGGGAATTGGTACAAATAAACGTGATATATTAATTTTAAACAGGGTGAGAAGTCAAATTATTTGAGTGCACCCTGGTTATGCCGCTTCTACCGTGAATTTTCTTTTCCCGAATACGACCCGGTCTCCAGGGTACAGTTTACGGCCACGACGAAGTTCCACTTCACCATTTACCGAAATATACCCCTCTGCGATCATGACCTTTGCCTCACCACCGGATGAAACGGCATTTTCGGCTTTTAGAAAGCTGTCCAGTTTTATGAATGGTGTAGTAATGTGCATCGCTGCGTCTCTCTCCCTGTGTGCCAACCCTGTGCGTTCACAAAAAAGGCGGTTAGCATATGCGAGCCGACCGCCAAAGCCTGACTATGACGAGAACCCGGTTACTTTGTTTTGGATAACTTCGCAGGTACAGCGGCCTTTACCTTCACAGCCGGCACAGGCGCTTTTACCTTGATGGCAGGAACTGGTGCCTTCTTGGCAGCAGCCTTTGCTTCCCGTGCCTTGGCAAGTATTTCTCCCTGTCCCCTGTCAAGCGCATCTTTTTTTCTCTGCTCCGAATAGGCTGAAGCCACCAATGCATATTTTGCAGGAATGGCAAACTGTTTCCTGTATTCTCCAGGTTTCAGCTGGTGAGCTGTGGACAGATGTCTTTTGAGTGTTTTAAAACCTCTGTTGCATATAAGACAGATTACTTCCTCTTTTTTGAAAATCTGCTTGAAATTTATTTTCTGAGGTTTTGGTTCTTTCGATGCTTGCTCAAGGGTTGTCGACTCAAGAGCATCACCGGACTCAATTCCTTTGAGAAATGTGTAGACTATCTGCATTTCCAGTTGCAATTCTTCTGTAGACATTTCTTTTTTTGCTGCCCTTGCTGCAATAATCTGCGCGGTAAGTTCAGTCAGGTTTGACATGGTAAAAGCTCCTTTTATGTTATTTATCCGCCATTACATACCCTTTATATAGTTACCGGTTATCACTCTTCAAGTAAAAAAATGTTTTGAAGTTATTCTCTGTCAGAATAAAGCTCCACATGGTGATAACACTCAGGACAAATGCCGTGAGACGATGTAAACTTGTGCTCAAGTTCCATATACTCTTCAAAAGTCGCCCATTTTTCTTCCTTAGTTTCCGGGTCGATAAAGCAAATTTTCTTACACCATGCACAAATTCTCAAAAATTTCTGGAGCTTATTAAACTCTTCCAAATGCCTGCGCCTTGATTCATAGGCAATATAACCGGCAACAGCTATAAATAACAGGAGTATTGCATGCCGTAAGAGCACGCCATGAGGAAACGCAATGCTATTAATATGAATCAAAGCAATGCCTGTAAACAGTAATATAAGAACAACATATTTTAGCTTCACACCCTCTCCAATTGTCCTTTTGTTATTTTATCAAGACCTTCTTAAGATTTACCACCAGAAGACTAATCACAATGCATATAAATATAAAATTTACGGCACTCCATCCATAGAGGTGGGTGCCTATTTTAATATTGTCATAATAATCAGCAGTTATTTTAGATACTATAATCTCAACTATACATAATAAGCCAAGAAACAGGTTCGTATACCACGTTACCACGCATATACAGAGTATATATAAAATATCGATTGATATTTCGGGTTCATCCGCAGAATTTGTGGGTAGATTTCAGGATATGAAGGCTTGAACAGCAACCCAGTTAATGAAAAATAGAGCATCCCGTCTTCAAATCAGTCATTATGGGTTTCGACCAAGAAATC
>Ga0073936_10001467_pt1 | contig 36246 bp, 60 predicted proteins | sample AliMusrvi5mmetaG_FD_87041 | JGI IMG/M metagenome (GOLD analysis project Ga0073936, IMG submission 87041) | Freshwater lake bacterial and archeal communities from Alinen Mustajarvi, Finland, to study Microbial Dark Matter (Phase II) - Alinen... | ecosystem: Environmental > Aquatic > Freshwater >...
ATATTGTATTATTATTAAAGAAAAGAACACCGATGATCAGAGATCCTTATATTTTTTTCCAGTATTACCAGTTGAATGGTGATGACGAGAAACTTTCATGCCCGAGCGGTCATGGTGCAATGCACCCATTTGTAGATCCTATTAGTGCAATGCCATACTTTGAGTGCTTGGGTTGTACTTCTAGGATAACACCGGGAATTGATCTATATACGCACATGAAACTTGTAGTTGATAGCATAGATGCTACCCATGAATGAAGAGCAGTCAGCGCAACTCCTTGAAATTTTAGGTGGAATATACATAATGGGATTGCGTCAATACGATTTATTGTGTATCATTGCAGATAAGTTAGGAGCAGATGTGGTGGGTTTGAAAAACTTACACGAACAAGGATATGTCCTTGGTCCAGACCCCGCCCTTCGACTAGACGATGAGAAACCGTGAAATCACGAATTGGATCAAGTTGTATCTTGGTTGTCAGATTTGCGGGTATAAAGAGCATCCGGCTGCTCTTACCTTTGATCATATCGATAAGTCTAATAAGTATCGCACTAAGTCTGGTGATTTAGTTCACATGTCAGACATGATCAAGGCTGATAGATACTCCCTTGAAACTGTGCTAAAAGAGATTGACAAATGCCGGGTCCTGTGTTTTAATTGTCATATGTCTACGGAATATGACTCCAGACTTGATTATAGTTATTGATACGCCATTGTAACTCAGTTAGTAGAGTGTCTGTCTTGTAAACAGAATGTCGCGGGTGCAAATCCTGCCTGTGGCTCCCACCCCAAACTCGTATATAAGTTCAAACATCGCTCAGATTGAGCGCGGCTAAGAAACACTCCTTCCAACTGTACATGATAACATTTACTATAGTATAGATGGCTCATTCTGGGGGTTACTGACAAGAGATAATAATAGAGGGCGTCTAATGACCCCCGCCAAATTTATAAGGTCTTAGAAAGGCTAGAAATGGGTTCAAAGAAAATTATTGACACACCTCTTAGTAGGTCCAACAATACCGGCCCACGGTGAGAGCCTACATCGAACTAAATGATGATCCTACTACTATTGCTGATATAACAGTATTTGAAGAAGGATTTTTACAGGAAAGAACGGCTTGGGTCCACCGCCCGCTTCCTTGGACTATTGAGGATATTGTTCCAGAATTTCTCTATGAAGAACCGTAATTCTGATATAATAGAATAGAAATACATCTTTAAGGAGCAATTAATGCAATTCTCCCATCACGCTGATGCATTTGATCACTTTTCAGATCGTCAGTTGCTTGAATCAGTCATAAAACTAATAATAAATATGGAGATTAAATTGACAGACGCATTCGCAGAGTTGTCTACAAATGTTGACGCTCTTACAGCAGCAGTATCTAAGTTAGGTACAGATGCTCAGCCCGGCCTTGATGCACTACACAAGGCTCTCGCAGACGCTCAAGCCAGTCTAATTGCTACTCAGACTGCCGACGCTGCAACAATTGCTGATCTACAGGCACAATTGCAAGCAAATCTTACAAGTGCTAGCGTGGCTGCTGGAAATGTTCAGGCTGCCGTTACCGCTATTACTGGTATTGATGCAACACTCGCACCTCCCGTTGCGTAATTGCCGACGGGTTTTGGCATCAAAAGGTCCCCCTATGTAATGTAGGGGGATTTTTTGTGTTATTTGTGTTTGGGTAACTATGTTACTGGCGAGTAACTTTTAAATTGAAAAAATGTTCGACTGGCGATTTAATGGATGATACGCCAATATTCTAACCGATAACCGATTGTTAGTGCGCCCATACGACGTGACCTAATCGTTATAATTATCTTCTAAATATGTGCTCCAAAGGGTTGATTCTGTCGGTGGTATGCCGTAGAGTACTTATAACAAGAAAGAGAGGCAGTCATGACTACTCAGACTCCCGCCCCGGTCACTTCCCCAGTGATCTACTACAAGACCCTAGAGGGTTGCCCGCGTTGCACTACCGACGCCTATGTACCCCACTTCAACTGTATCCGCCCCGGACAGTCTGGCCACTCGGCCAGCCACTGCACCGCAAGTTCCTGCTACTAGAGAGATAGAATCATGAGCAACTACCACTGGTGTGAAACCTGCGGGACCGCCCGCGCTACCTTCGTCGATACGTCCGGCCGAGTGGATCTCTATGTCTGCGATGACTGCGCATACGCGGAGTTGGCCCGCTCGATGTTGACGAACGATCAGGGCGAGATCCCGTGGCCGACTTGGACGGTGCGACCATGAGAGTCACCAAAGGCAATGGGACAGCCGTACATATCGCTAAGGCGTTTAGTCTAGCCGCGAGTGCGTGGGTCGATCCGGAACTATGTCCGGACGGTAACCTATCAACAGCATGCGACCACTGGGGCGACCGTGGCGCGTACAGTAGCCGTATCCGTCCCACAACCTTAGAGGTAACCTGTAAAACCTGTCTAAAGAAAGAGGAAAGACCATGACCCGCAAGGACTACCAACTAGTAGCCAACGTACTCAGGGCACAACGTGCTGGATATTGGACGCCAGAAGCGGATCTAGCCACCGTCATCACGGCCCTAGCCGATGCACTAGAGGCCGAGAATCCGCGCTTTGACCGTAACAAATTCCTAAAAGCCACGGAGGTTTCATAGGAGGAAACGATGGTTATCCACAGGGTCAATTGGCTCTGTGGATAACTTATCCCCATGTTATCCCCACCTGTGGATAACCTGTGGATAAACTTCGGTGCGGTCGCACCTAAGATCTTGGCCGCGAGTTTACCTACAGGAAACGTTTACGATGTACGATGATCAACTTTTAGATTTTTTTGAGCAATAGCCTCATAAAAAATAATCGTATACAATCTACCGTTTCCTACAATGCAACATTTTCCTATGTAATGACATATCAACCGTTACCATTCCGTTATAATACAATGTCCGATATGCACACATTCCAAGCCCGAAAATGTCGGACCCCTATGCTAGGATGATTGCATCATCAAATAGTAAAGGATAGAAAATGACTACTAGTACTCCCGCCCGCGATTTCGCGGCGCTTCGCGTGCTCACCGATGCCGCGCCTTGGCTGGCCGTATCTGAAATCACCTACAAAACCCTAGAGGGTTGCCCGCGCTGCACCACCGATATCTACGTGCCGCACTACAACTGTATCCGCCCCGGACAGTCTGGCCACTCGGCCAGCCACTGCACCGCTAACGCTTGCTATTAGAAAGAAGATATATCATGAGCAACTACTACCGATGCGAAAACTGCGGGACCGCCCGCGCTACCTGTGTGGTTAGGACCGAGTCCGGCCTACTGGATGTCTGTGGTGACTGCGCCTCCCCGGCGCGCGGATTGGAATGGGGGGATGACCGATGAGCGTTACCAAAATGTTACATTCCAATTCCCCCAAACCTATTGTTTCTGTCGGTGCCATGACATACAATAAATTCATGAACAACAACGAGAAAGAGGCCTAAAATGATGGCTATTAGCGACACCGAATTCCCACGGCTGCATCAGCGCATTGACATCGCAATGGAAGTTACCCACCCAAACGGCACAGTCGAGGAAAAAGTTATTTCCCTAAGCCCCTACTACTTGTCGCACTTTCTCATGGGCTACACCGCTAACGGTGCTAAGGTTTCTAAAATTAGTTTCACAGAACCGGAGGCCTGATCGTGTTTGATACTCTCTATTCTGTAATGATCGACTACACCGGCACTCCCGCCGAATTAGATACCGACCTATTGGCCGGGCTGACCGGGATCTTTGAAAGCCGGGAGGCAGCAATCCGTCTTGCCAATCTCTTAGAGGATCAAGGCTTCGGCGTAAAGATCGAAACCCTAGAAATGGAAGTCACATCATGACCACGGACGTCGATTGCGATGAGTGTGGCACCACGGTCGCCGTGCGGGAAGTCGACGGGCCAAATGGAAAAGAATATCTATGTATCTACTGCTTGATCTTGGGCTATCATGACTAGTTCAGGAATCATCGTTGTCTATACCATCATCATTCTGTCTTTCATCGTAATGATCTTAGGCATGGGGGAGAAATGATCTATGTCCTCGGAATGGTCCTTTTTTCGGTTGCCAGCCTCAAATTCTTTGGGAGATGAAATGATCATTTTCACATGGTCTCTAGGAGGCTAAAATTTGGGACAGGCGCTCAAAAAATTAGGTGTTGACAAAATTTTTTTTAGCAGGCAAGATCTTGGCCGCGGGCCAATATCTTGTCAAGTCTTACGATGTTACGATGGTGGCTTGCTTGATTCTGTCGGACCCTTGTGCTAGAGTGTAACTACCACCAACCGAGAGGCACCGTTATGTGTGAAGATTTTCCCTGCTGCGGCCACGAGCGCGGCGACTGTCGCGGTCAGAAGTACGGCTCGGATGCCAGCATCATTGCTGCCGAATATCGCCGCATGGCACGCGAGGATGACGGCTACTACTCAGATTGGGACTAGACCGCTTGACCCTTCGGGGTCAAGCAGGCAAGATCTTGGCCGCGGGCCAACATCTTGTCAAGTCTTACGATGTGACTTACGACACACCAATTTACCTAGATTCTGTCGGTGCCTTGTGCTAGATTGTACCTACCACCAACCGAGAGGCACGAAAATGACCGATTTCGACTTGGACCGCAGCGACTACGATGTTGACGAGTTCAATTTCCCGACCCCCGAGTTCGAGGAATTCTTCCCCGAAGAGTGGGAGGACCGGGCGGATTCTTTCGATGAGGACGAGGCTCAGGCCATGCAGGACGCGGCTGATGCGCTTGAGTACTACTCAGCCTTTAGCACGCAGGATTGGGGATGATCAGCGACCCGCTTGCCCTTCGGGGCAAGCGCACCTAAGATCTTGGCCGCAGGCCAACATCTTGTCAAGTCTTACGATGTTACGAATGTAGTGTTTCCTGTGATGAAACACTAATATTGTGACCTAAGTCACACCGATTTACCCTAGATTCTGTCGGTCCTATCTGATAAGTTGTCCCTATGTCACTCACACGATCACGCGACCGCAAGGTCACTAATGCCGTCTCGCCTAATGGTAAGACACCTACAATAGCCAATACTTTTGGATTACCCGCCGGGATCGAATTCTCATGCCCGGGTGCCACGTCATTCTGTAGTAAGATCTGCTATGCTGGCAAACTGGAGAAGATCTACAAGGGCGTACGGAATATCTTGACCGACAATTTCGAGCAATTGGTCAACGCCGAATCTGGCGAGATGGTATCTCTAATCAGCAATATGATTTCAGAATTCCGGGCGGATTGCGTGAAGCGTGATGCGCCTAAGTTATTCCGTATCCATTGGGACGGTGACTTTTTTAGTCCCGTCTATACTGCCGCGTGGTCAAAGGTTATCCGTGCATATCCTGACGTTCAATTCTGGGTTTATACTCGCGTGGCCCCTAGTGCCCTATTCTTGCATAGCATGAAACTAGAGAACCTCGCCCTATACTTTAGTGCCGATCCAGACAATATCGAGGCGGCACGTATTCTAGAATCACGCGGTATCAATATCGCATATGTCGATACATCCTTTGCTAATGGTAAGGAACAATTCCCCAATGCTACCCGTTGCCCTGAGAATAACAAGGCATTGCCACTAATCTCCGATAAAGGTAGCGCGTGCGTTAGGTGTGGTTTGTGTGTCAATGGTCGCAAGTCCGTGCTATTCTCAACAACTAAAAGATGAGGAATAATGGATAATCTAACTGATAAGGTAGTCGATCTTACTAGCGTTGATGAACTGCTCTGGGAGTTTGACGGGGACCTATTGCATAACTACCTTTATTCCCGTTCATGGGACTGTATATGTGTCAATCCTAAAGGACAATTGGTCCACATGGATGGATGAGGGCTAATGTCTGCCCTATTTGGGTTTATAGTAAGTTTATTATTTGTTATCAAATTGTTACATTCTATCGGGAGGTAGAGGTTGCCTACGCCTTCGGGCGCAGGCAAGATCTTGGCCGCTGGAAGATCTTTGTCAACTCATTTACGATGCTTACGATGTGAGGTACATCACACCAAGACTATGCCCATATTGTCGGTGGTATCTGCTATTGTGTACTTATGAGACAAACACGAAGGCCACAGGCCCAGAAGTTGCATCCCGCCCGAGTTGTGCAGGTGCAAGAACTACGACGCAGCAACGCTGCCCAACCTCACCGTTCCGGTAAGGAATATGTCCGCAAGCCAAAGCACGGGAATTGGGGTTCAGAATGAAAACTGTCAGACCCTTGTGCTATAGTATTCCTACCAACAACGAAAGGCTAGAAAATGTGGCAATTTGAGGCAGTATGTGGACCCGAGGACGAAAAACTAATGTTCTCGGAACTCCCGTCGAAAATTGAGAAGATGAAGGTGCTTTGCTCTACCTGCCCAGTCGAGGCGGATTGCCTAAACTTTGCTATTGCCAACGATATCGAGTGGGGCATCTTTGGCGGGACAACCCCGAAGGATCGGAGACTCCTAAGCGAAGATCAGTTCCCGTCCTATTCGAGGGCCGCGGTATGAGACTCACTCTGGGTGGTCGGGAATACCCGCACGTGAAGTTGTGTCAGGGGACCTACGGCGACGGCAGCCTCGCGTTGATCTTCAAGGACGAGAACTTGGAGCGGCTAGCGACTGCCACGGTGTACTTGGACGTGAGTCCGAGTGCGGGTTGTGTCTGGATCAAGGACTGGTCCGAGAACGAAGGGATGCTGGATTCGTTGGTCAAGGCCCGAATCATCGAGCCGACCGGACGAACTCAGCCGACAGGTTGGGTCAAGGCAATCGAAGCGCGATTGCTTGTCGATCTTGCTCAAGTAGATCGACTCTGAAAGGGCGCTGTATGAACCTGACTGAGTGCGTGCTGCCGCTGTTGTTATCCCGCCCCTACTAGGAAAATTTCACGGTTGCGTGAAAAAAGATCTTGGAGAAAAGATATCTAAGATTGTTATATTTGGTTCTGTAACTCAGTGGTTAGAGTGCCACCCTGTCACGGTGGAAGTCGCCGGTTCAAGTCCGGTCAGAATCGCAAGAGACCTTCGGGCGCAGGCAAGATCTTGGCCGCCAAAAGTCACATTGTCAACCCTTTTACGATGTGACTTACGACACACCAAAATCTTATGATTAGTTGGCCAAACACTCTAGATAATGTCGGTCTGATCTGATAGTCTACGACTACCAACAACAAGAGAGGCTTTAAAATGGCTCATGAACTAGAAGTATCTGCCGACGGCGTAGCCGCTGCTGCTTTCCGATCCGCGCCCGCGTGGCACGGTTTGGGCACCGTATTCGAGTCCTCGGTGACTACGGGCGAGATGCTCGACCTAGCCCACCTGTCAGATTGGAATGTCACGCTTAACGCCGTATCCGATCATGCGCCGGAGGACTTCCGATTCGTGCGCCAATCGTACATGGTCACCCGTACCAACCCATTCGATCAGGGTACGGACGTTCTCGCCACCGTGGGCGAGCGTTACAACGTAATTCAAAACGAAGAACTATTCGCCTTTGCGGACCATATCCTAGACGGTGGTGCCGAGTGGGAATCTGCTGGCTCTCTCAAGGATGGCCGAGTTGTCTTTGGTTCTCTAGTCATTCCTCATGAATTTACCCTTGACCCGTCAGGTGCTGCTGACACTACCCGTACCTACCTATTGGTGAATACCTCTCATGACGGTTCGGTTGCTGTACAGGCTTCCGTCACTCCCGTTCGAGTTGTCTGCCAGAATACTCTCAACATTGCACTAGGTAATGTTAAGCAGTCATTCAAGGTTCGGCACACTCAGACAGTCGGCGGGAAGGTCGCGGCTGCTCGTGAGGCTCTTGATCTGACATATGCCTACATGGACGAATTCGAGGTAGAAGCACAGGCCTTGTATGCTGCTGCTATCACGGAAGCACAGTTTAACGCTCTAGTCGTTAGCCTGTACCCAAAGCCCGAAAAGGACGCTAAGGGCGCTCTCACCAAATGGGAGAATAAATTAGACGCTATTAATACGCTTTGGGTTGGTGCGACTAACGAAAATATCCGTGGTACTGCTTGGGGTGCGCTAAACACGCTTACCGAGCGTCTGGACTACGGTCGGTCAGGTCGCGGTGACGAACGCAACCTAATCGCAGCGGCTTCGGGGTTCGATCCGGTGACCAACGCAGAAAAGGGGCGCATTCTACGCGCTACCAAATTGTTGGTTGGTGTCTGATCCCGATGGGGTGGGGGCGAAAGCCCCCACCCTGTTTCCTATGAGGAAACGTTTCCTGTGAGGAAACAAAATTTTTTTCGCGCCCAAGATCTTGCCCGCATGATCTTAATTGTCAACTCTTTACGACCTTACGATTACGATGTATCTTCTGTGATCTACGTCACATATTTCTGTAGAAAAAACTATGGACTTTGTCGTATCTGAATGCTAATCTCTACCTATAAGAGAAAAGGGGAGTTATGATTGTAACTATAAAGGCACCTACTTCTGCTTCCGCCCGCGTTGGGTTGTTTGAAGCAATTAAATGTGGCTTAGATTGTACATATATGGAAGGTGATATCCTCAATTTAGTTGTGACTGATCTGAATAGGGCAACTCGATTGTCTGATAAGATTGGCGGAACTGTTGTGGCTGTCGTTGATAGAATGGAGTGGAGATAATGGACGAAGATCTCTTTGATCTATTAGATGTGTATATTGTAAAGAATATGATTGAGGATACAGAGATCAAGGCAATAGAGAAGTTTCTAGAATTTGTACAAGAAAGTATTGACTTCCTCCCGCCCGAATGATAGAATCTTTCTATCAACCCAACCGAAAGGAAACAAAATGGCTAAGGTAAGCGTTTACACCTACTTGGAAAAGTGGGCAGATGGTACGGAGCGCATTGTCCTCCGTGAGTCCGGTCGTTTCTACGACAATATCAGCCTGACGTCTTTGCGTAAGGCCCCGGCTGTAACTCGCTAGTCAACGGGTGGGGCGAAAGCCCCACCCATAACTATTTGGAGATAACATGCTGGCAAACGGAACAATTGACATCATCCCGGGACCTGACGGTGACCCATACATTTCTATGCCCCAACTGGGCATGCACCTGCTAAATTCTGCCATGCAAGTATGGGAGGAATTTATCGACAGCCCCGATGCTGCTATCTATGACAAGACGGACACAACCGTCCTAAAAGCCACGGTGCAATCATGGATTGCCCTAAACCTAGAACTAATGGAGTCGGCGGTATTCTATCGTGAAACCCAAGAAGCCCTACAGTCTGCTGAATCTGAATTACTAATGTCATACAAGGAAAAGCCTGAAGGGTGGGATGATCCCTATGAGCCAAGATGTGATGGCTGTGGTGTATCTATGGAAGATACCGCCGATTGGTGCTCAAATTGCGGGGCTTGTTCGTATCACTGTTCTAACTATGATGGATGCGGGGTAGAAGATGACTGATTCTCCTTGTAATCTATGTATTCCTGCCGGGCTACCGCCCGGCCCCGCTGCTAAGGCAGCGGGAATACTACTAAGGGAATACTACTAACAAACTATCTAATTTAATACATAGTGGTCTTTAGGAAAATAAGCCTAGGGGTCGCTAACATCTAATGATGCTTAGGATAACTGTACAAAACCCGGTTACCCCCACAATGGTTATCCTGCCATATCCTGCTCAGGGGGAATAAAAAATACTCCCGATGATCACCGAGAGTTTAAATTAATAAACAGACTGGGCTTCATCTGTAATTATATTATAGCATATAATAAAGCAGGGGCGGGAGAAGCCCCCCCCACCCCTGCAATACAATTATACCAAATATCTATATATAAAGCAGGGGCGGGTGAAGCAACTTGCAGGTAAGCACCCCCCACCCCTGTAATATAATTATACCAAACATCTATATTTAACAGAAGGGGAAAGACATGATTAGCGACAGAGAATTTCTCAGATCGAAAGGATTCGAAGTCGGGGAACGGGGACGATTCTCCTCCCCCATGGTAGAAGCCCTAAAGACAAGAGATAATAAAACAAAGACAGATACAATGGAAAGTGTTATTGCCAAGGCATCCCTACCTAATTCTGTCATCCAAACAAAAGTGCGGGAACCTAGAGAACTCTTTGGTTATACCAAAGAAGGAAACAAGGTAGGTTTCATTACTTGTTTCAAGTGTCATACTCATATGATGTGGTGTAAGTGTGATCTCGTTACCGCCCCGTCTATCGTGACGAGGTGCGAAAACCCCCTAGTAAAAGTCGGAGGCTAATGGTACAATAGGAGACTAGGAAAGGAGATATCATGGCTGCTCGTAAGTTGCCTGAGGTAAAGGCTGCTGCTGCTATCATCGACGCCTGCGCCGATAACCGTCTAAACGAAGTTGCATTCGCCCATATCATCATGGAGGAAGCCGGGTACATTCAGAGAGTATTCTATAACCTACTAATCGGTTACATCTATGCTATGGCTACTAACTATGAGCATGGGTCATTTGCTAATGACACCTATGACATAGCGCGGGTCTGCAAAAAGATAAAGGACTTTGCTCTAATGGACGAATATATCACTCCGAAATATGAGAGGTATGGGGACTATGAAAAGGCGCGGGAGGTATCAGATTTGACACCTTATGACTCTAAGTAATACAATAGTACTAGTGGGTGGGCTATCAGGCATCGCCTAGTCCTATAAAGAATTGGGGATACATCCACTAGAAGAAATGGGTGGGCCATCGCGTAGGCGATGGCCCACTTTCTATATGAAAAAGGTCTTGACAGCATATTCTATTGCAGGCAAGATCTTCCATGCCATACAAATATAATGTCAATAGCATTACGATGATCATAAAAACAGGTATTTTTTGGGATGTGTTTATTTTTATATAATAATGTCATACCATTATTATCCTTATTCAAATATAACTATGACATAGCAAAGGGCGGGGTGAGAGAGAATACAGTAAGTAGAATACTATACATACCTACCTTGGTGTATACATATTACGATGTAGGGCATTTTATCTATTTATCTATAATTATGTCCATTATGTCCATAATATACCATTATTATGTATGTTTCTACAGTATTAGGGCCATTTTATGTATAAAAAATACACCCAAATTACCATTGACTTTTATTACGATGTGCATATATATGAACGGTTCATACACTTAACTATTCCCATAACATATCTATAAATATATTAGATTATTCTCTAATGATCTTTTTCGATAGTTTTGACCGTAACCCATTCATTCATAGGGTACTTAATCCAAATAGTAGCATCTTCAATCTAAACCTGCATACACGCATTGACCTTGGTGTAATACTCTATACTTAAAGGATTCTACTTACTTGGATAGGTATTCTCGTTCCCGCCGGTCGATGCCTCCTGCCAATCCCAAAATACGTCGGACATGGAATATGTTTTGCGGAGTACCCACGTCTTGCCGCATTTGCACATCCAGAGGCAGCCGTCGTAGTGGTGGCGAGTGCGGTGCGGCGCTGGGCACGGGTGTGCTAGGTTGGGCCGTTCTGCGTCACCCAACATTGTGATCGTGTTCATTTTGTCTCCTTAGATTAGTTTAGATGAAATGACCCCCTCGCGGGGGCCATTCCAGTTACTCTATATTCCCTGTGCGGGAGTCAATACCATGAGATTTGAGAATCTTTCTCAGTCTCCATATCTCAAGTATTAGATCTATTATAAGCATTCTATATCTAGGGAGTAGGAGGGCTTTAGGAGTTCCCGCCCGAAGGTCGTTACTCACTTTCCTCATCACCCTCGTATATATCATTTAATAGATCCATGATATCCTCAACGTCCCGGTGTATATGATCTACTGTTTTATTAGTCTTTTGTCCGATATGAATATCTTTGTTCATCAGATCTTCGTCATCCCGCCTTTGGCGGGTAGAAACGTTTAACACTAACGCAGTCATAATGATTGCCTCTAATGAAACCATCATTGTCAGTAGACCGTATGGGAATTCTTCTGGACCTAGATAGATCCATCCTCCCCAAAATACGATGTGCAGGAATATGGATATTGGCGAGCCAAACCATTCCGATGCCCGGTCTGCGAGTTTCTCAGATTTACGTTCAAATGTTCGGAATAGATTATTTATATGAATCACCATTTTCCGTGCTTACGCACAGGAATTAGACGATAGCAATACCGTCCAAGTTAATTATATCAAACTAAAGGGATCTGGTGGCATTTACAGCCACATCGGATTACCTGCTTATTCCATTCAAATTCTATTCTGCATTGTAGGTGCTGATTAGTCATACACCAGCCGAATAGATCGGTTCCCGACTTTTTGTTTAAGGCTCCCATACGACGTTCAGAGGACCTGATTGTTATTTAGGATCATTAATCTGAGCACTCACACTCATCGAGCCACTCATCGCACTCTGGGCACCAGTCAATGTCCAAGTCATCCTCATAGGAAGGATTACCATCCCAAACGGTAGAGCGTACCCATTCAGTCTCAGCGGTAGATACCACAACGTACTCTGAGCAACGAATCTTATGTCCATCCTTAGGTACAGATACAACATCTGCTGGATTAATCTTAACAGTTAAAGTTGCTCCCCGCCCGAAGTTGCTGGCGTACTCGAAAGTACCAGCGTGGAGCCCAAACGAACAGAGCGAGTCGGGGTTATCGTCCACGCGGTTGCGTGGGACCAAAACAGTTGCACCAACGTAGTTCGGAAGTGCGGAATTCTCGTAAGCGACACCATCGACCACACCATCCCCCTTATTGATGGAGAGGTATTGATCACCGTCACTTACCTGTACGCCCTTGTAGGCAATCAGGTCACCATCTTCGTCAAGCGTCAATCCATGACGTTCTACCCAACTAAATAGTTGTGTCCGAGAGCGAAACGATGGATTCTGCTCCAACTTCATAGCAAACTTAATAAATGGAGCGGCATCGCCCTTCTCTGAAATTGTAGAGATAATGGCATTACTTAGATTAGAGGAAATAGGCTGACCGTCATAGGTCACCGCCCGCTTCTCATACTTAAACTTACCAGACAACTTGCCAAGAGCCTCGTTGTAAACTTTATCAATGTCCAAGGCTGCGTACACACCTGCCACATCATTGGCACGAAGGGCCTGTAGGGCTGATATAAAATTAGGGTGGGTATGATTTACCGTATGTACGGTAGAATCGGGGAGAACGACTGTGAGGCTACGCTCTCCGGAGTCGTTCACATAAGAGTAACGAATACTCATGTTAGTTTTCCTTTCGGTAACTGTAGATAGCATCTACATATTCGATTAGTGTCTGGACGTCAGGACCGTATCGGGCTATTAGAGAATATCTTTTGGCTACTGCCGCGACTTCGAGGCTAGCCCTAGCAGAGCGACCCCCATCTTGTGCGTAAATGTCTTTGCTGCTTTGCTTATTAGTCAATGATAGCAGACGGTTCAATTCAGGGTCAAGGGTCTTTTGCCCGCGAAGCCGCATAAGGCTGGAATTAGTAACGGCACCGTAAAGATACCAGTCGTCAGAGCGCGAGGCTTCAAGTGACTTCTTCCATTCACGAACACTATCCTCGTTTGCCACTAAGAAGTCGTCAGCGAACGCTGCTTGCTCACGGACATATACTAGAACAGGGATGAATCCTGCTGCCCTGATTTGGTTGTAATCTGAATCTAACATATTCTTAAATTGTTCAGGAGATACCATGTAATAGGTTTCGTCAGGCTGATCCGATGCTCTTTCGTCAGTTACATGGTCAGATGAGTTAATGATCTTTCCTGAACGACTCCCCGGCCAATTGTTGACCTTCTTAGCAGACTTATCAATCTTAGGCAGGGACTTCTTTACTGAGTCCCACTCAGTCCATTCTATCCACGGATTTGGATCACGGGTAAAGACGAATTCCTCAACATCAAACCAAGGATGATTAACATCCTGAGACCAAGTGATTAGGGCATCCTTAATTCGGCGGCTAAGGCTTTCTGATGGGTAGTTAGAGATAAATACCTTCTTCCTACCAGTACCACCGGCAGACTGGCTCCACCCTCGCTTAACCCGCGCCTTGCCTCTGGGGTACTCGGTGGGACTCCACCGGAATCCCACTCCACTTACATTCTCGGGAATACTCTCTCCCTGAAACTTCCAAGCGGCGGATCTAAGGAAATTAAAGTCGCTGTACTTACCACGGAGGGAGAAAGCCTCAATCTTAGTAGTAGCAGTTGACAATACATCTTCAATCTGCTTCTGTATGGATACCTTTACCTCTGCGATAAGAGACTTAAGATAATCGTTGGTCTTATTGTTAAACATAAGTTCTTCACGGCTGGGAGCAAATGACACCGCCCCAATCGGAACGAACACGCGCAGCGCACGATTGTTAAATTCATTAAAGATATCTGTACTAGCACGGTAGGGCACATTCCCCATAACGACTGTGTGTGTGCTACCGTACTCATAGTTCTTCTTAAAGTAAACATCCATCCCCTCAACCTTGTGAAAGTCAGTAAGATTATAGATAGGGGCCGCGCCGTCAATTAGAACAGTACCGGGAGTCCAGTATCCGAATAGTTCCCGCGCCTTTCCGGCAAACTTATCAATGTCGGAGGTCTTTACCGGAATGTTGATTCTAGTCCCGTTACGCTCTCTAGTCGAAACGGTATCGACGATTTCGATTTCACCAATGCCCTCATGATTTTTTGCAATGTTGGCGACTGTTTTAACGCCATTACGCACAGATGTAATCGTAAACGAATTAGCATAGGTGAGAGCAGACTTGCAACCCAATCCAAGCATACCAACCTGATCGTTACTACCACGCTTGTCAGAACGACCATATAAAGAGTAGTGGTCAAGGATCGTGTCCGTAGACATACCAATACCAAAGTCCTGAATACTAAGGTGGGGAGCAAAGTTGGTCGGGAGGGAGACTATGATGGGTTGTGCAGACCCAGCCTCAATTGTGGCATCCAAAGCATTAGTGGAGTATTCTCGAATGACCGCCATGATCGGGTCAGAGTAAAGGTTAGTCAAGACCCCCATGATATGAGCCATGGCGCTGGCGTCGATACTCATGGCGCGAGTCTCTCCACCGATGGTGGAATGTGTGCTGATCGTGTTAGCAATAGGCTTCATATCGAAGAACCTTTCGTTCGTTGGGTTGTTGTGGTTATAGGATTATCTTACTCCTGTATGGCATAAGAGTCAATGGTGTTTTTGATTCCCCTCAGTGGCCGTTGAATCTCACAACCTTGAGTGTAGGCGGGGTAGAAGAACATCTACTACAGATGGTAGCAGTTGGGACAAAACCAGTCAAGGTCTTTCCACATTTATTACATCCCATGGATTACTCCTATGCGCTAGATTCGGACTTTAGATTAATTTGGTCACGTTCATCCTGAATGTCAAATGCTACTTTAATTAGATTATCTTGATACTTAGCAAAATGATGACCGCAGAACATGAGTTCACCTTCGGTCAACTGACACACTACAAACGCTTGAGCACCACAGCGATCACATCTATCTAAAGCATTAAGAATTCGGGCGGGTCCAGTGGCAGTCAACATGTCAACTCCTAGTTTGTAGTTACATATCTATTATACTGTGATTAGATTAAGTACCGACTTATCTTTAACAAATTTAAGGATAAATTTGTCAATTGTCATTACAAACTTGGGTTTACCCCCAATGGGTTCGTTGGCTTCATAAAGACTAACCGTACCTTCGCTAAAGTCTACTACCGGGAAAGAATGCTCATTATCAACGAGGTAGTTTAGACTAATACCCCATCCATAATCCCCTGAATGATCTTCTCCCACTAAACTAGAGATAACAATACGAGTGGCGTACTCTGGGTCCTGTAGGCGATCAGCATTTCTTACCCGCAACAAGGCGGTGGAAAATCTATTCATCATTTCATGTCCTGCGTAATGTCCATATACGAATAGTGTATTGGACTCATCCATCTTAATTCCGAAGTTGGCCCTGTCGCCCATTATTTTTCCCTTCGTGGTTGTTGAATACCAATGTATCAGTCACTGGTAGAATATGTCAATGGTGTTCGCCTAGCAAGAAGCCGATCTCCAACATCTCGTCGCGGACCTGCCACTCGCGGGGGCCGAGACTGTCCTCAGCGATCAAGCGACGGTACTTAGACAGAGTCAGCCCGAGGTAGCGCAGATAGTAGGAGTTGCACCCACGATAATTGTTTTGGAGGCAATTGTGTTTCTGTTACACTATATCCACTTGATTTGTTTATAATATACTATTTCTATTTAATTGTCAAGAGTGTTTTAATACTGGCCGGGCTTTGGTTTGACCACCGGCAAGCCATTCTTCCTATACATCTTAGCATTATCTTTATCATTATCGAATGCCATGATAGGATCGTACCCCTGAGACTTAATGCTGTCAAGTATCTTTTGCTTGACTTCTGAATCGGGGCTGGTGTCCCCGCTCGGCCTCATGCCAATCTTATCATATGGTATGTTATTCTTAGTTAACCATTCATCTGTCATGTCTAGCCAAGCAATAGGGCGGGAAGTAATGATTATGATACCTAATCCCGCCTTGTTAAACTTTTGTATAGCCTCAACAATTACTGAAATGGTGGGGGCATTAGCAGCCCAAGATGCGTATTCTGGTAATTCATGTGTTGACGTTGTTTTACCCTTATAGTCAGGGTGGGCGGTGGGATCTAAAAGAGTCCCGTCAACATCACAGATAATACATAGTTTAGCCATATTAGCATTATACCACTATGAACCTGAGGACGGGGGCCAATCTAATTCTACATACTTGGCAAACCCAATATAATCAATTAGATCAAATAACGATTGTATTTCTTTTTCTGAAAGCCATTTGTGTTGCTTCATTTTTGTCTTAATTCGGATGTATTCTTCGTCAGACATTACGATAGACATTACGATGGCTTCCGCACTAGGCTATACTCACCTTCAGGTGAGTCTGCTAAAAGATTAAAATAGCACACGCAGGCTTCTATAAGATCTTCCGTCCGCAAAAGTATATTATAGTCATGTCGTTGGTCATCTGGAGTAGCCAGTTTAACTAAATACATTACGAATCCCCCATCAACTCGTTTATCTTAGTCATGAATGAATTGATTACCACTATGGTGATATTTGTTGCATATAGGGCAAGTTCTGGAAGTTGCTCGTCTGCATAATCGTTTTCGACTACCAGCCATTCCATTACGTCCTGAGCAACACTAGCGGCGATTTCCTCTAGTTGTGGGACGGATACGGGTACATTTGCCATTACGACTCCTAAGCGATTAATTCATGAGCAAGGATTTCTGCTCCTAGATACCGGCGTTTGATTATAAATTCTTTAACAGAGGCGGGACCGTTAGATCGTCCCGCCAGAATCACCATGGCTCTTGGCTCATACCCTGCATCAATACAAGACTGACACATTAGAAGCACCACACCTTTTAGGACATCAGACTTCTTCGGGTGTAATTGGTGCTTTGGTTTCTTACAACATTGACATTCCATTATTTCCTCTTTCGGGGTACGCCGCGGGCACCATCTAGATGGCATGGAGTACCATACGAACGAATTAAATCTCTAACCGTAAGTAGGTAGGACATAATTGCTTCTCTTTGATTATCGCTATACTCTAAGATATTTTCTTCATAAACTCTTACCGCCAAAAAGTCGGGCAAAGCGATAACATCCACGACTAAACCTTTTACTGGCTTTTTCACCCTACGAACAGCCTGAGCCATTGCAACGCTATACGTTATTTTTGCCATAAGCCTTTTTCAATTCCTTCCATTGTTCAGGTGTTTTGTGTAGGTTATGGTCTTTGTCGGTACGTCCTAAGTTTAGATAGACGCCGCCCCATACACCGCGCTCTTTACCCTTAACACCTTCTAGGTAGCATGTTTTTGCTACAGGACAAGAAGCGCAAATCTGATCGACCTGTTTCGCATGTTCCTCATCTGTCTCATATGTATCATAAAACCAATTGATATTCATATTCTTGCAGGACGCTAGATGATACCATTTTAAGGTTTCTTCGTCTAACCCCAACTCTTTAATTAAATCAGACATATTTTGATAGAACTTTCCAAGTCCCTTGATCTGAGCATGGGACAGTTACATAAAATCCCCATTTGCCATTACGATACATACCATTTTTTTGGGTATATCCATTAGGATTTTCCGTAAACTTTACGATATCCCAGCCTTCCCAATAGAAGCCCTTATTGACATTACGACCCACGAATTCGTGGGCGGCGGTGTAATCTAGATCAGTATACATTGTTTCCTCTATTCAAATCGGACAATTAGTATAATAGTAGCAGTTATTAGGTGATTATGTCAAGTGATTTTACTATCTTTCCCTAATAATCTTGGTGGGAATATTAAATTCTTCTGTAATACGAGCGCAGTATTCCCCCCGCTTATCGGAGGACCGGATGAACACAAGAGCCAGATCTGCACCGGCTTTGATCATATCATAGTCAGCAGTTAACTTGTCAATATCTTTTACGCTTTTGCTTCTAACAAGTTCTTCTTTAATCGAATATTCTTTCTGACGCATGAATTTTTCGATTTTTCCGATCCATTCTGTAACCATAGTCTCAGCACCATTACGACCCGTATGTACGAAAAGAATTTTCTTATCATCTGGCCTAGTGTTTTTAGCATCTTCAACAACTAAAGTAAGTTGTCTAACCAATTCGTTATAATTAATCCAATTAGGACTACCAAAGACTAAAACCTTCATATCTCTCCTTAGAAATAGAAAAGGGACTACGAATTCGCTTAGTCCCTGTTCTATTATTACTTAGTTGTTTTATTCCGAACGAAATACTGTCCGTAATGCTGCTGCTGGAACTCCCGGCCTGAACGATCCAGCCCAAGGAGACCCGTCTACAGCCTTTTTGACCTCGTTGTCTGCGTCTGTGTCATTACCTGCTGAGTCACCATCGCTATCACCATCGCTATCGGCAGCCTTGGCAGTTTGGGTACAAGAACTGCAACAATCTCCGCCGCAAACCGAATTACAATCTGGGCAGCAATCGCATGAGGCAGCGGCGGTAATCTCTCCGTCCCCCGTGGCATCCTTATTTACAGAGGCTACCGGCTCAGTTGTGTCACCGGGCGCTGGAGCGTCAAGTGTGGTATTTGCTGTAGTACTATAGGTATTTACACCAATTACGCCTTTCTGCAATACTACCAACTCATCGACCAATTCGTCAACACTATTAAGCATCTTTTGCATAGCCAATTCGCTCTTGGGGTCGGGTTCAGTTGTTGAGGTAGTGTTTGCTTCGTATGCGCGGTCAGTAGTAACTGACTGATCTACATCTAATCCTTTATTAGACATGTTTTCACCACCTTCTATTTTAGAATCAGGAATCACCTGTAGTTTGCAAATCGCATTACTCTGAATATTACCAGAGACAATGCGGCAAGATGATTCCCCTAATTTGTAAAACACACAATTGGCGCATACTACGCCTATTGGTTTTTGATCATTTTGTTTAGCAGATTTATATTCTACTGACTCTGGATCAAAGAGTCCTTTACGGGTTACCGCCAGTTCGTAGTCTTTGACTAATTCCTCTTGGACGGTAGTCAAATCTCCACCTTTATGGACATAGTACTCAACGTAATTATCCGATTCCTCATCATGCTGACTGCTTGACGAAGTAATTGGTGATAATCTACCGTCAGATTTCAACATGTCCATAAGGATTAGTCTCATTCCTTACGCCGGGTTCGATCTCTGTCGATACGATGGGGCCACCATAATGCTGTCCCGTTGTCATCGAAACATCGCTACCACTCAAAGGTGACTGTACGCTCTGACCGCTCAAAGTCGTTGCCTCGTTCACACCAAGATTAGTGACTGGACGCGAGTTATATACCGGAGGGAATACCTCGTTTGATACAACGGGCGCGGCGGAAGCCTGATCTGCTACCTGTTGGTTATTGTCTGCCATTTAATTAATTCACCCACTTTCCTTGACCCCATTACGGAACCAGTTTATTTTCTTGCTGTCTACTTGCATAATGTGGTACAGGCAAAAAATCTTTTCCTGTCCATCCTCATAGGATGAACCGATTGCTGGTTTAAGGCAAAATTGGTTGCCGCATGTAGCCATACTTAATTATAGCAGTTTGTTGTTATTCGGCGTAGACTGCAATGTGGACTGGAAGGCGAACATAGGGATCTTTAAATCTTTGATCCCCGGCAGCCAAGGCGGATAGTGCCCCTAGTTGGGAGCAAACTACTGTATCTATTCGGGTACATATAGTCTCTATCCACCTATAATCTGCTCCAAGGCACAAGAAAAAGAAAGCAAAGATATCTGCCCATCCGTAGGGGGTCCGTATCCATCTCTCGGCCTCTCTAATACAGGCACTACGATCCCCCTCAACCCTGACAATATCCCACTCCCATGTATTATAGGCACTTAATTTAGAGCGCCTTACACCACCGGGATCGGCTTCTATGATAACGTCATTTCCTGCGTATACGCCAACGTGATTATACTTCCATGCGGGCTTACCAGATTTTGTCTTTAGTTTATGCCAACGCAGATGCTGTCCGAATCTGATTACATTTGAGAATCTACCATTAGTTTGGAATACAATCAGGTCCCCGGGACGCGGGGAGGTCATGGCTGGATCAGTCCACGGACATATTTTTCTGCCTCAAAGTCAGAGGCGGCTGCGTGATGAATCCCGCCGTGTCCTCTATGGTGACGTACACAAAGTACCATCAGGTTCGCAGCAGACTCAACCCATTGTCCTACAATCTTAGGGTCTGAAATGCCGGGATAATCTACTTCTAGCCATGTAAGTTCGATCCCCTGCTGCATACTAAATTCAACATGACTGTGATGTAGTTCTAATGGCTTAGCAAGATCACACTCGGAAAAGTCATTACGATGCTTGCCAATCTCACATTGCCACTTCTCTGGATCTTTCTTCCAAGCCCTGTGGATTGCGTTGAAATCTTTATAAAAAGGGTCAGCCGTTCTCGCAGGGTGGGCGGGATACGCGATTGTATACTTATTTACAGTTAATTGGTTATGGGCGGCTACTAGATCACTCATGACCTTCACCCAAATCAATGTCAAGTGCAAATGCTATATCATGAATATCATTATTCATATCAGCACTAGACTGGCGATTATCCATTACCAGACCAAGTTGGGCTAATGTAATGGCGTGGGTTGCCTCAATTTTATCGTTGACTTTCTGAGAGGCAACGTCCTGCCCCACAAGAATGATCGGGAGTAATACTAATTGTAGGAATGTAGATGCTATCCAAGCAACGATTACTAAGAGTGACTGTGACTTAAGAGCGGCGGGGAAACTTATGAAAGCAAGAATTGTAAAAGCATATGCTGCCCACATCGTACCGACAATGGCGGTAATGCGAGTAGCAACACTAATATTAATTCGCTTTATCGTTCGGGGTAAGTCAAGAAATTTCTTCATCTAAAAAGCCCTCATCAGCATCGAAGTCATCGAGTGCTATGGAGAACCTTTTTTCTAAATGGTCTAGAAGTAATGATATCCATCGCTTCATGATCGAATGCCTCTTCCTATGGTATATCTCTATTTTACCATACTACAAAACTTTAGTTTTACCACAGATTTTACATCCGTGCCCGCCTATAGATATGCCATATACGGTCCCGGCTTCTGGACTTACCTCAACCCATTCATGCTTATGATCAGACTTCTTGGGGCGGGGCTTCTTCTCAACCACCCTTGGCCTTAAAACTTCATCACGTTCTTCAAGATACTCTTGGTATCTCACAGTCCTAACTCCTTAATAAATTTGTTATATGGCATAGCGCCTATAAGCACCTTTGATTTTTCCCCAGCATCATCCGTCAGAATATAGGTGGGGACAGAACGAATGTCCTTTACTTTATCAGTATAGACCCCGGGATTATCCATGTCAATCTTAATTACCTGAATATCAGGGAAACTTTTTTCAAATTGTTCGATAACAGGATTCATCATTTTACATGGGCCACACCAATCTGCCCAAAAATCATACAGAATCATTAGTCTATCTCTACTCCAAAGTTAGGGGAGGGGCGGTTTCCCGCCCCTCCTATTAGAAACCGAATCGCTGTAGAAGTGCAGCGATCTTGCCGACTGGCTTAGGCGGCTCTACTGCAACCGTTGCTGCTTCTGGTGAGACTACTGGCACTACCGGCTTTACGATAGGAGTAGCAACTACAGGAGGCAATACAACAGGCTTTACTACTGGCGCTACTGGCTTTACGACCGGAAGCGGTACTCCAAGCAACAGCCACTTAGCAGCATCACCATCAAAGATATCACGATCAATTCCACCGGCACTACCATATTGCTGCATTACCCAAGGCTGGGTGATACCCGGCTTACCCATTGGGTGATTCGGGTCAGCAATCCAGAGCGGTGCCGCAAGGAGAATCTTCTTCTGTGCTGCTGTAGCAGCACCAAGCAAATCCGCCCAATCGCTAGTGTTAGCATAAATGCCACACTTTGCTCCAGTAGTCTTATTGACTGCTGTGATAAAGGCACAAGTCCATGCTGCCCGCAATTTGCTATTAGTTAGCCACTGGGCAGCGGTATAAACTGCATTGGACTCATAATCCAGCCATAGAGTATCTCCCGGCAAAGGCTTTGCAACGGCGACGAACAGCCGATTTGCTGCATCTACCGGATCATGGCTCATCCATGGGAAGTGGTAATGTCCAACTAGTTTCTTAGCCTTACGAGCCTGAGCAACAATCGCAGCATGTCGGACATCTGCTACGTCACCCTCTGATGCCTTTACGACTACCCCGGCTGTAGCATTGATAGCCTTTGTTACATTAGCAGCACTATTGCCACCATATACATCGACAATTTGAATTGTCGTCATTATTCCAACTCCTTTATATTAACTTCCACCACTAGTTATCGTGGTAGTCTTGCTCGGTAATGGTTGTGGGACCGCTGTAGGCGGTTGGGACGGGGGGACTAGGACTTTTGGGCCTGCCACCACCGGCTGCGCTGCAACCGTTACCTTAATCTGTGGATATATACTTACTGAAATAGATTTAGGTTTACTATCTTTACTAGTTTAGTTTCTGTATCATATACGGCAAGGGAGTCAAGGTCAGGACTCCACATCCCCGCCGCGACGGGATCACATGAAAGGCTGTGAACAACACACTGCCCATGCTTCCATGTAATATAACGGTGGTAATGTCCTGAAATCTGAATATTGGGTCTAACAATCCTGTGAGCATTATCAATCATATGGCGGCTTGCGTTTGAATCCTTGTCGTCTTTCGCAAACCCCGGCCATATTGGAAGAGAGGACGGGGAATCATGAGCAATCAATAAATCAACATAGTCAAGATTCCACTCAGCCATATCTGTCTCTAGTACCTCTAGATCAGAATATTTAATCTTTTCCTCAGGCCACCAACTTATTCCTTCTCTACGGCGGGATTTGTCGATGGAGTACGCTCCGCCACAAACAGCGAACCAACAATCATCCCAATTCCAAACGCCAGTACGCCCAAGGAAGAATAGGTTGGGTGCAATCTCCTTATGGTTACCTTGCCAACTAAGGCCTTTAGCATATTCTAGACCTCCCGGCCAGTCGTGGTTCCCCCTACAAATATATAAGGGAATATCTGTTAGTGTTGCTTGGTTAGAGCAAAAGTCTCGGAATCGCTCGCCAGATACCCCCGGCCAACTTCCCCAATCGCCTACAGACACAACGCGGGTAGCACCCTCTTCAATAGCCAATTTAAAGGCCATTCCAATGGTGCCATGATCTCCGTGGGTATCTCCGACGAATACGATCTTGCTCATGTTGCTCCCCTTGCTCTATAATCTACTCTACTATCAGGGCTTCTAGCCTATTAATCTCTTTCTTTAAATTGTTATAAGTTTCAATCATAAAGTCAAGAAACTCTAAATTGGCAAAGAAGGCTGTCCCATCCCCATCAACTTGTGTTGATACAGTACCATCATCTTTTTGATGAAAGATTACACTACTAACATATTCTACATCAGGTAGATCTTCACGTTTCATAACCATCCCGCATCACGCTCTAGGACTCGTGGGGTGCGAACTCGAGTTCGTGCGCCACGTTTCGGCACGCGAGTGGCTGACAGGTGCTCGATCTCAGGTTCCGGGCCAACCACCGAGGAGGGTGTCGCCACCTCTTGAACGGTTCTCGGTAGGCGGGAGGTATACGCGGCCGCTAGCAGGGAATCGAATTTGCGTTCTCGCAATGCAGCACGGTGCTCGCGGCTCGACTTGAACCAGTCCGCAACGACTTCGCCTAAGACCTCTTCAAGTTCGCGGCAAAACTCGAAGACGGACCACAAATCCCCTTGGCTGCCAAGCCGCGGGCGCACCCCTAGTCTTGTCCAAGAGTGGTAGGTGCGCCGTTTAACCTCAGCAATAATTCGCTCCATCAGATTCTCCCTTTTAGATGTTATTCTTCGAAATCAAATACTAGATTAGCGTCATTTACCTCATGGTGATATGGGTGGGATGATGACACTGATAGGCACTCCACATGAGCAAAATAGGCGACTTCTGCCAATTCCCGCCATGTATGCTTGGCGCGTCTATCATCATATTCTTTCATAGCATGAGCAATATAGTCAATCATCTTTTCACGTTGCATTTGTATCTCCTGAGTCTAGGTATTCTAAATAATCAATAATAATAGAAAGTACATGTTCGGAAGCAATCCTATGGGTTTCGCTTGTTTCATGATCGGAGGTGGAGATGTACCTGTCATGGTATTGATTTGCAGCAAACAGGACGGCATCAATGTTAATCACCTTTCAGTCACTTAAGTCCCCGTCGGTATTTCAAACGTAACTTAGGGCGAAGCCCTACCTTTACCAATGCTGAATAAGCAGCACCATACTTAGCCTCTGTGCCGCTCTGAGCCTTACCGCCCAAACCCTTTTTAATATCGTTTGAAGCCACTGTCATAGCGCGTTCTAGATCTTCATTACTCATCTATAACCTCCCAATTGTCACTGGCAACATATTGTTGTACACATTTAGAGCCCGCCCACTCATCCTTTTCTGACAAGGACCACTGGGTTGCTTGATCCCGGCTGTAGGCTTGATCTGTTACTACGACAACTCCATGAGTATCACAGAGTATCCTCCATGCCCAAATCTTTATTTCACTATCATTTATACCAGTAATAAAAGAAAAGTCTTTAGCAATCTCGGCTTTATAATTACATATTTCCATCGTATTCCTCTTCTATATTATCTAGTGGGGTGGGGGCTGTGGCTCTTGTGCCGCAGGCAAAACATTCCATATCTAAAAAGTACATTCCAATTTCATAATTGGTAAATCTAACAACGATCTTCCAGAGATCAGATCCGCAGGGACATTCATGCGTTACAATACCTGACAGGTCCAGTTTGGGACCGGGATCTTCGGCTTTATAATCTAAGATGTTTCCCATTATACCTCGATGTATAGGAATGGTTCAATAACAAATGGAGAAAACTTTGCTGCTGCTGTAAGTCCAAGTTCTGCGATCTCTAGGAGTTCATAGTCTAGTTCTAGGCTTACGAACATGGCCCCAAGGGCTAATTCAGCACCGGCCCCGATTGCAGCAACTTCTTCTGCGTCCAAGCCTACTTGAAAATCAGACTCTATACAGAATATCTTGCCTCGGATTCCAACCAATACCATCCACCTATCTTTTTCATCTTCATGATAGGGATAATCGTTTTCCTCCAAGGCTACCCTTAGGGCGGGAACAAACTTAGTTACCATGTACCTCATGAGATCTACGTCTTTATCTATCTTAGGCGGTTCAAAGAAATACTCTATAATTTGTCCAAGCCTAAAACTGTAGCAATAACCAATCCCAAACTCTCCCCGAACAAAGACCTTCGGGCATACTCGCTGAGATATAACATCGTCATTAGCAGCGGCGGAATCTGACCCCATCGTTACCTTTAAGCCATCAGTTACTGCAACGACACAAGTCATCAGTTTGGCCCAAGTCCCATCATTTGTCGGTAATTTAAGATAGCAAAGGACTTTTCTATGTCAGAACTGTCAATGCTAGGAGGATTCTTGGATAGATAAGTCATATATGCATATACGGAAATCATACGCCTCCAGATATAAAAAGTCCATAGGAAAATAAGCGGAAGGAACGGAAACTTCCCGTTACCAATCTCTGTGATAGACTCTGTTATGGCAGCAACGTAACACACTGTTTTAAGTATCAGGAATGCGATAGATCCTGCCCAATATCCAAACTTCTCAGACTTACTAGTTTCAGCCATTTCGCCTCTTGGGGTTTGCCGCATGTATCTTTTCGATAGCATCTATCCATAAGTGTACTACATTTTCTACATTATATTTGTCCACAACCAATTCGTATCCACGGTCGGCCTGACGCTTACGCTCGGCGGGATCAAGCAACTTCTCCATAGCCTTGATCCAGTCACGGGGCTTAGTCGCGGCGTTTCCCGCACCCTCATCGGCCAGCCTCTTGTACTCCTTTGAGCCGTATGCCACGAAGGGGATACCGCTCATGGCATACTCTAGCCCCTTTAGGTTAGACTTAGCCTCATTAAATGGAAGTTTATTTAGTGGTACAATGCCGATATCCATTGGCAACAGGATATTCCCGTAGTATTGTGGGGAAGAGCCGGGAGTGCCAGTCAGTCTCTCAGGATCGATATTAGCAATCTTGGCAAACTCCTTAGGATCTTCATAGTTGATACCGGCGTGGTGGAATTTAAGGTCATGCTCTTCCATAAAAGGACCCAGCCAACCTTTGAGTTCTTCGATATCTCCAGAACGCCAAATCATGATGCCAACCCAACCAATTGTAGGCTTCCAGCCAGCAGAATCATGACGCCTTATAAAATATTGTGGCTTGAGAGAATTGTATACCGTATACACATTCTTATTAAATTTAGAGTAATAGTCATAGAGAAATTCTGTACTACAGATTAGACCGTTTACATTGCGATAGGTGCCAAGCATATGATTACGATTCCAAGTAGCATCCCGGTCGGGGTGGGTGGTCTGGAAAGCAATATTAGTTGTGGGGAGTCCGTGGAACCAATCATCAATATCAATGATGACGGTCTGTCCTAAAGCCTGAGCCTTAGCAATATATTCGTTTCCTTCATGCCACATCCATAGTTTTAATATTACGACATCTAGACCACCATCATATTTTTTAGGGTTCTGTATGGGGCCACGATTGGGCGCAAAGAGCCTATCTACGGTGGGGACAGCAACAAAACCTTCGCCTTCGACCCAACCCATTTCTCCGATTACTGTTTCGTACCCATTTGCGTTTAATTCCGCGCCGGGTCCGAAGAACCGAATCCAAGTACAACCACCGGGACTTGAGACTTGGTAATCCCCCCAGTCTGCACTCAACATTCCGATACGCATATTATTCCTTCTCTTAGAAGTGGCGGGGGATTTCTCCCCCGCCCACTTTTAGTACCAGTAATGCACTTGCCAGAAGTCCCAAGCCTTACACGGAGTCCCGTATGTTGACTTGATATATCCAAGCCCCCAACGTATTTGTGTTACAGGGTTTGTCCTCCAGTCAGAACCAGCGGAAGCCATTTTGCGTCCCGGCATTGCTTGCGGGATTCCATAGGCACCTTCTGCGTTAGCAGAATTATAGTTCCAGTTAGATTCATTATTCCACATTGGGACCAAGCATTTGAATTGATCATAGCCCCAGTGATATCTTACATACATATAGTTCTTGGCAAATGCCATGCTTGCGACAGGAGATATCTTCTTAGGATATACGATCCTGATTGTCTTATTCATAACAGATCTCTTTTTTACCGACTTTGTTCTATTTCTTACGCCAGTAGGAGTAGTTTCTGCGGCTAAGACAATACTTACCTTTTGCGTATCATTCTGGGCTATTGGGAGCGGTGCCACGAAAAGCGATGTGGTAAGAAGCGCAACAGCGGGAATGATACCTCTTTTGGTAGCCATCCATACAATTATACCAATAACCTCTTTTTAGGTCAAGCGGTAATGACGGTTAAGTTCAAGGTGGAATTAAGTTGCCAGTTCCAAAACTGGTGCTGGTCTATTCTACCGGCGATAAAATTGGCTACACCCTGCTCATCAGCAGCATTGGCGATGCGAAAAGTTTCCTTAAGTTCATCAATCATTATCGAATTTGTACGGATAAGTTCACCCAACATTTCTACGGGGGTTAGATTATCGCTTTCGTTTACCGGAAGGCTAAAAGTTGCATTCCATGTGGAAAGCCCAAACGGGGCGTAAGATCCAAGTTTCCTAATATTCTCAGAGATAGGATCAATAGAACTAAACACATCTTCATAAATATCTAGAAAGAAAGCATGGAGAGGCTTGAATAATACCCCCTCCACGTTCCAGTGATATCCATGAGCCTGAGCATACATGGCTACAGCATTTGCCTGTAAACTAATTAGTTTGTTTACTAGTTCATCCATTCCTTCACCCATTACTTCACCACGAATCCGGCCTTTTTACCAAGGGCCACTAGGGTCGTCAACCCGGGGATTCCGTTGGCAAGATTGCCACGGTATCCCAGTTTAAACTGCCATGAAGCATAAGCATTACGAGTCTGCGTACCGAATATTCCATCCAGAGGGCCGGGATTTAGCCCAACCTTCTTGAGAGCAGTTTGTAGGACTAGAACGGATGCATTCTTGGCACCCAACTTTAACTGTGAGAAGATTACGATCTTCGCGGGTACGGGTGCTGGCTTTACGGTTGTAATAATTTTAGCGATTATACTAATTGTTCCATCTGCCTTAATGCCTAGACGTTTTTGGACATTAGCAAAATCTGCTGCCGTAGCATTCTTTCCCAGCGCTCCCGGCTCCCAACTCTGGATAGCCTCAAGATGCATTTCATCACAGTATGATCCAACGGTCCAGTCTCCGCCCCAACCAAATACCCGCTTGCCTGTGCTTGTGCGGTACTTATCAAGTAGTTTGTGCATCTGAGCAATCTGAGCAGTGGTACAGTGGCGCTTGTGGTCGGCCAGCCATACATCATAACGCATATCCGATGCAGTACCGGATGCGTGGCATGAGTAAAATGCTGGTGCCATACGAGCGGCGCGGAATTCCCAGCCATCTAGGGGGCCGGGGTTAAGTGGAATAACTGTTTTATTTACATCGGCTAGGAAGGCAAGGAAAACGGGGAGGACAGCCTTGTGTAGCCGGATAGTCTTAATGGTGCCGGGGACCTTACCCACGGCCAAATTCGGGTCGGTGACAGACTCGATTGCTGTCCATCCGTTTAGTGTCAATGCCATTTTATAATCTCCTATTTGGGATTAGTGCCAGCGCTACGATTGCCGTAGCCCGCACTATCTTTTCCGTCCTTTTGGGGCGGGGTGTTGAACGTGGAAGCCCAACCTGCATCTTGATCTTGTGAACCAGTATTCGGACCCATTACTGTATTAAGTGGGGAGAATGATCCACCCCAAAACGATTCAGCCTCGTAAGTCTTTGTGACTGATTCTGCTTTTATCTCTTCTGGAGATTTAGCAGTTCTTACTTCATCACCAAGGATATCTGTCATAGGTGTTGCCAATTCAGACATATGCTTATTGGCTTCATCTTCTGTCTTATAGCAACCAACGACTTGTCCGGTACCATCTTTCAGTACCGCCCAACCGCCCTGACAGTCAGGTACGTTGAATTCAACATAAAAGGGCGTAGCATCGCTACCTCCGGTAAAATTCATCTTCTCCATAGTATTATTATATCACTGTAAGGGTTAGTGGGAATTACACCACTTTGGAGCGTTAGACGGGATTCGAACCCGCACGATGATCTGCTTGGAAGGCAGATAGCCTACCTAGTGGCTCTCTAACGCATACTTTACTTATGTAGCCCGCTAGGGAATCGAACCCTATTATAATTCGACGTAAACGAATCCCCTCGCCATTCGGTTACGGGCCATATTCCTTTCTGTGGAAACGTTCGGTATTGCACCGAATCGGAAACTTTGCAGGAGTTTCCTCAAGACTTCTTGCCGCCCCCGAGTCAGGGGATTGCTGCCACACTAGGATTCGAACCTAGAACCTCATCCTTAACAGGGATGCACTCTGCCGATTGAGTTATGTAGCATTAATTGTATCCCTCTCGCTTCCAGTCAGAGGGTCGAACTCCGATTCAAGGTTCCAAAGACCTTTGTCCTGCCATTAGACGAACTGGAATTAGTTTTTATTATTTTCGCCTCATGTCAATTTTATCATATTTGTTGGTATAATAGTATTGCGTCTGAGTTATGGTTGAGACTCAAGTCGTTCCCGGCCTTCGTGCTGAAGGTGCCTTGGGATGGATAGTTACTGGCGAGGCCCCGTGCTATGAGGCGGGGCCAAGTCATTTGTACGGGAGGTGGGGGTCGAACCCACATGGCCCAATTACTGCATTGTATTCCACGGTATATAAGACCGCGCAGATACTCCCGCTTAAATAATCGTAAAGTTGTCGATAAACTGTCTATCTTCATCTTGCTCTTCCGAACGACTATCCATAAATTCACGGAGCCTGTCCGGCATACCTGATCTATCTGGTAACTGTATCACTCCAGAACGTCTTTTGGCAAGTGATTCTATCTCTTCCCGTTCATCTTCGTAGTCATAGGTTCTAATTTCTACCTCTTGATTTAGATCTCTTGGAGTCAAAGCAATAGCATTATAGATAGCGCCGCAAGTTGCATCAGCCAAATCTTTGCTTCCGGACCTTGGGTGATCGATCTTATCCTTTATTACCCTAAGTTGCAATAGTTCTTCGATAATAATCTTATTGTATGGCCCCTTGATTCGTTCTTCCATAACCCCAAGGGCCATATCCTGATAGTGCTTTTTAGCAACTGATAAGACCTCGCAGTTCATCCCATTGGACTTCAACTGCTGCATGATATCCACAGAGTTCCATCGGTCGAAGGTCACCAACCTAATATTAAAACCAAGTGCCCTCAAAGAAATGATATAGTCTTTTACATCTGTGAAATCAACAGTCTCGGTAGACTTTGGGGTCCACCATCTAATTGCATCAACTACGACAATGGGGGCGGATTCGGATGTCTGATTGCCCACCTTAATGTTTATCCACTTATCAACGTGTGCTAGAGTGACAGCACAACGGTCGACCTTTTGGGCAAGGTCAACGTGGATATAGTATACTTTATCCTCTTCCGGTTTGAACCATTCAGCAAATCTATTATTCTCATCTAGGGCAGAATTTAAATTACTGAACGCTGTCTCGACCTTGTCCCGGCTGCGGAAGAAGGCGTCCTGAGAGTCAGGAGGCATACATGCAAATCTTCCTAGTGCATCTACCGGGTCGGTATAAAAAGCGATTGTAAAGTCCTCTATTTTGCGTGTAGGGTTAACGTCCCAAGTGGGGCGACGTAAGGCGAACACCTTGGGAATCCTATACGAGATTATATGATCTTCTTCCCAGTCTACAGAAAACTTATTCTCCTGAATATCATCTGGCAACTCTGGGTCAATCTTAAATTCATGAGTACGAATGATCGTTTCCTTCTGAGCAACTACTTCGTTATAACGCTGCTGAATATAATCATTCTTGAATCTAGGGAATGATAGTAGGACCACCTTGCCAAAGTCGGGGAATCGGGAGTCTACCGAACCACGATACATTCGATATATAGATCCCGCCGTCTTTGCCTTTTCATTTCCAGTAGTAGATTCTAGATCGAAACCCGAAATCTCATCGAGGATAGCAATAAGTACGTTATATCCTTCCCAACCTTCACTCTGAGAGTGACCTGAGTGGACAATAACGGACTTATCAAATTCAATATAGTTGGCCTTTGCCTCAAACTTTCCAGCAAACCAAGGACAGCGTTCGATACGAGTCTTGAATCCTTTAAAGAATACTCGGTTTGCCTGTACTGCGTTAATAGCAATATTGATAATGTCAATAGCGTCACCGGGGGGCTTCCCATAGTATTTAGCCGGGTCTTTTAGACACAATAGTTTGTAAACAGCATAGGCGCAGGAAATAGTGGACGTATAATCTTTGCCCGAATTAGCAGAAATCATCCCGTTCCCCACAAAGTTCCCGGTATCTGGTACCGTCCTAGTCCAGAACTCTCCCTCTCCCAGTTCCTCCATAGAAACTATCCGGTCATAGTACCTGTCTCTATCTATACGATTATAGATACGTCCGGTTTTCTCTACAGCCGTCCGGTTTTTATGATCTAACAGATTAATAAATTTGAGAAACCTAACGATGCTTTCTTCGCTAGATACGGTAACGTACCCGGCCTCAGAGGGATTCTCAAAGTTCGACTTCGGAGTTCTAAACCTTAGGTTGGCCGGGACTCCAATCCTCAACAATGCACGGTGGACATCTACTGAAAGTTGTCTAGAAATAGACACGAATTCTGCTGTAAGCCCATTCTTGTTATAGACACACCCATCAGTTTGCCACAACTTAGAGATGGTCGCCGCTAGAATATGATTGTCAGAACGCCATACGGAATCGGGGATTCTCTTATTAGCAGATCTCATCCCAACCATGTCATATTTAACGGCCAAGGCTACAGCATTAGAGTTTCTCCCATGTCGAAAGAATGTGAGATTCTTCGTTTTATGCTTAGTTTTAGTAGGAGAGTCACCAATAAATTCACACAACTGTTCGTACCTAGCAATACTTTCTACTTCATCAGAACAAAAATCCATATTAATTATCATATTTTTTTCAGACGGCAGCATCCCGTCCCCCAGCCAGTACCCGATTAATTCAGCGTGCTCTGTTGGTATATTTATGGGATCAGAAACTCCCAGACCTAGACCTATGGCTATCCTGTCTCCGACAGAAAGATCTCCTACGGTCTGATATACCGGATCTATGCCCCGGTATCTATGATAAAATTTAGACTTTTTGTATGACAGATATTTGTGATCAACAAATACATCCTCTTCCCATCCAAGGGCGGTGCGTACTCGGATCATTCTTCCGTGACCTACGGCAAATGCTTCTGTGGCTAGATGAATTAGTCCATCATCAGAAACAACTAGACCGTCTGTATTCAACTCATCTAATCGTTCCCAGTTTCCGATAAGGGGGTTATAGATCGGAGTATACGGAGCATTGCAACCTTTCCCTAATTGCAGAATTACCTCGGTACAGGTCTGGGTCCAACGCTTTTTCCCCTCGGCCTCACCGTATAATTCGATTAGGGTTTCTTTCTTATATATCTGGCTGGAAGCCTTGATGGAAATGTACTGCAAGTCTGAGAGGGGCGGGAGTCCTAAATAATGCCTATCCGTGACAAACTCTTCGAGGTCCACCGGGATCTCATCGAAGTCATTCTCTTTCAGAATCCCAAGGAACTCATCAAAATTAGTCAACTCTAATTGCCTCTACCTTATTGGTAACCTCTGATAGCCTACTAGCGATATGCTTTTGAACGTCAGGGGGGAGATCTCGCAAGATTTCGATTAGAATCTTTTGCTTACGTTCTGTTTCAAGGACTTGCTCTGCTAGTTCTGTATTCTCTAGCACCCCGGCCTTATTAAGCATATCCAGACGCTTTTGTTCTGTATCTGCAACCAACTTTAAAGCCTGTACTTTAACGGCATACAACTGACTAGCGTCAGCCTGTTCAGATGTCTCCCAAGCCTTAGCAATAATCATATTATAATGCTGATCTGCTCCCGCTAAGGCTTCTCTAGCGCGGGCATGGACATTAACATCATTATGGATTATCTTTCGCCACTCGGACTGAAACTCTAGAACCTCAGCACGCTTTAGGTTAAACTTCTTGGCAATAACGGTTGGGCTCGATCCTCGCAAACCTTCGTCTACAACCCGATTCATCAGGTCATAATGGTCGGCAATTTCGATATCGGTGGTCAAATTAACTTCTTCCTAATACTTTTCTTAGTACGAACGACACCCTTTAAATCTTTCATATGAAAAGATTTAAACTGCTTAGTCTTTGGATCTAAGCAATCAATCCAAGTAACATCCCGCTCTTGATTATGGGCCCATTTAAGGAACGTATAATATCCACGGGTATTCTTAAACCTTAGTTTATCGCCTAACCTAATTACGTCTTTTCCGAATTCTAATTCATAATACACTGAAATGGCGGGATTATGACTAAAAGGCGCTTTAAGAACTATAGTAGGCTTTTTAGCCATTACGAGTGTCCACCATTCCTAGTTGGGCTCCACACTAGACCGGGACGGTCAACACTCCGAATAAGTCTATAACCGCATTTTTGGCACCACTGTTCATCCCGTGCGTCAATCTTAGACGGTAGTACCTCTGTGTAGTCACAAGTCACACAAGTATATGTATAAAGCGGCATGTTACTTCCAGTTGTCTCGGAGTGCTACTTTTAATAGTATCAGATAGCCTATCAAGTCGTCAACTGTATCCTCCCCTTGGTAGTCAGTTCCCTTCATTACCCGGTTCAGTTTATCATCGATTCTGACCTTTAATTGCTCTACATTGTCAGACTTAGCAAAGATCCGAGAGGGGGCTAGGGCGCTGTTCCCATATGCCCGATTCTTATCGATAAGCAATTTCTTCATCTCATCACAGACAGTAGAGATTTCAACTTCCGTCTGGTTCTGGGGAGGACTTCCTAGACGCTTATTGTATTCAGTATCCAACTTTCTAAGTTCCTCCAACTTACGGTAGGCTTGGTGCTGATCCTCAAGTTCCCATTCTGTTCCACGCACTATATCCACTGGACTAATAGGGGTCACAACGACTGGGGTAACTGTACTGGGAGTATTAGTTGTCGCTCCAAAAAAATTAAGTCTAGCCATGCACTCCACTCTCCTTTAGACTGTTAGGTGTTACTTTAGTATATTCAGCAAATAACTGTATGTCTGACAAGGCGTGTACTCCAGAGTAGGAGCAGCCACTTGAGATTCCGCCGCGAAGTTGGTCTAGGGTAGGTCCGACTGGTCCCTTAAATGGTACTAGGGTCGAGGCACCCTCGACAACGGAGGCGTGTCCACGCCATTTGACCTGAGCCTCTTTACTAGCCATACCGCGAAGTTCCTTAAATTTATTTTGTCCCTTATTTACTATTACCCCCGGTGACTCTGTGTGACCGGCAAGTAGGGAACCAAGCATTACGGCATCGGCACCAGCAGCAAATGCCTTAACAGCATCACCACTATTACGGATACCACCATCAGCAATTACAGATGTTGGAAGATCAAGCCGCTCTTGCATTTCATAAATCTCCATGATAGACGCAAGCGTTGGTACTCCATGCCCGGTAACGCTACGAGTTGTGCATACACCCCCGCCTCCGATACCAACACGAACAGAATCTGCTCCTGCCAAAGATAGGGCAAGGAATCCATCCCAAGTTGCTACGTTGCCAGCCATGATATGAATTTCGGGGAAAGCCCTACGAATCTCTCTAACCGTATTGGTTGCCATAATACTATGACCGTTAGCGGTATCAACTAGTATAACCTTTGCCCCTGAAAAAATCAAGGACTGCACTAGAGGTATGCTAGATTTGTTATGACAAGACGCCGGTACCGCCGCACCGACTACTAGGTTCTGCTTGGCGACAGTAATTACCTGCTGTGCTTGCTTTTCCGCAGGCATGTAGCGATGAATAATCCCCAGACCGCCGTACTTCGCCAATTCAGCAGCCATAAGACTTTCGCACACGGTATCCATAGGCGCTGCAATAACTGGCAAGTACAGGTGAATTGGTCTGATAACACCAAGTACCATAGATAGGTCGACATCTTTACGGCTTTCTACTCCAGAAGAGCGGGGAACCATCAAAATATCATCAAAGCAAAGAGATTCATTCTTGTATGCTTTCATTACCAGTCCTTAATTGTTTTGTTTGGATCATCGAATGGAGTGGAAAAAGATTCTTGCGTGGGATTACCGCCCCATTTTCTAATGAAGTATGCGCGATTCTGTTCAAATTGATGCGGGGGGGTGACCGGACCACCGGGCGTACCATTCTGTGTAGCAGAACCGTGATGAAATGCTTTAGCGCCAGCATGTATCTTAGTAGTAAGTCCTGCAAGTATTATTCGCCTATGCATGTCATTATCCTCAAAGTAGGCTGGAGTAAAGTTTTGATCAAATCTCCCACAAACCCGTAAGAGTTTTGGCATATCTACCATGAAACAATAAAAATCTGCGCTTTCCAGTAGACTCTCTTCTGGACTGTCAACATTCTGATTCGCGGAAACTATTACTA
>Ga0073936_10001471_pt1 | contig 36215 bp, 32 predicted proteins | sample AliMusrvi5mmetaG_FD_87041 | JGI IMG/M metagenome (GOLD analysis project Ga0073936, IMG submission 87041) | Freshwater lake bacterial and archeal communities from Alinen Mustajarvi, Finland, to study Microbial Dark Matter (Phase II) - Alinen... | ecosystem: Environmental > Aquatic > Freshwater >...
CAATACGTCTGAATTATTATACCATACGAAAAGGATAATTGCAACAAAAAAACCGCGATTTCTCACGGTTTTTGAAAGTTTTTTTCACTTTTTTAATCTATTGTTCTGTTAAACTCGGGAAGCTTCACACGATGCAGCAGCGGCATTTCAGCCTGCGCAAATTTCGAAAAAACGACAAAATAGCACCTTCAAAGGTTGACTGGGGTGCCTGCATGCGTTATAATAATAAGCTAAGGGAATAGGCCAATATTTTAATTCCCTCCGGAGATGATGTTATGAAGAAAATCGAAACAAAGGCACCCGCTATGCCGATTGTGGCGCTGCGGGGCTTGGTAATTTTTCCCGAAATGCGTTTGCATTTCGATGTCGGCAGGAGCAAATCCGTAGCCGCTTTAAGGGCTGCCATGGCCGGCAATCAGGAAGTTTTCCTTGTTACGCAAAAAGATATTATTGATGATGACCCGGATACAAACGAACTTTATAAAATAGGCGTTGTCGCCTCCGTCAAGCAGGTTTTAAAGCTGCAAGGCACCGACAATGTCCGTGTGGCCGTCGAAGGCATTTACAGGGCGAAAATTTCCGAAATCGTTACAGACAAGCCCTATCTGCAGGGCACTATCAGGCGCTGCCCGGATATTAAAATCAAATCGCAGGACGGTGAGTATACCGAGGCGCTTGTCCGCCACGCCAAGGATATTTTCAACGATTATTCGGTGGCGGCTCCCCAGCTCCCGCCCGATTTAATTTTGGCTGTTATCGCGGAAAAAAGGCCGGGCGAGCTTGCCGATTTTATTGCGGGCAACATCGTGCTTGAATATTCCGACAGGCAGATGATTTTGGAACAGCTGAATCCGATTAAAAGGCTTGAGATGCTCTGCGTGCTGCTGGAAAGGGAAGGCAAACTGCTGAAGCTTGAGGAGGATATCCATACCCATGTGCAGGAGCAAATCGACCAAAACCAGCGCGAATATTACCTGCGCGAGCAGTTAAAGGCCATCACCGGCGAACTCAACGAAGGCTCCTCGGCGGAAAGCGATGTGCAGAATTACAGGGAGCAGATTGAAAAGCTGGAGCTCGAGGAAGAATCCCGCACAAAGCTTTTGCGCGAGTGCGACCGGTTGGAGCGCATCTCTTCGCAGTCGCCGGAATCAGGCGTTATCCGCAGCTATCTCGAAACGTGCCTTTCTCTGCCATGGAATAAACTGACGACCGACAAACTGGATTTGGCAAATGCCCGCAAGGTGCTTGACAACGACCATTACGGTTTGAACAAGGTGAAGGACAGAATTATTGAAATGCTGGCCGTGCGCAAGCTTTCTCCGAATATTAAAGGGCAGATAATCTGCCTGGTGGGGCCTCCCGGTGTCGGCAAAACCTCTGTCGCGCGCTCAATCGCGCGGGCAATGGGGCGCAAATATATCAGGATTTCTTTAGGCGGCATCCATGACGAAGCGGAGATCAGAGGCCATCGCAAAACCTATATCGGCTCCATGCCCGGGCGTATCATCAACGCCATGCAGCAGGCCGGCACGAGCAACCCGCTGATTCTTTTGGATGAAGTGGATAAACTCAGCAGCAGCTATAACGGCGACCCTTCCTCGGCACTTTTGGAGGTCCTGGATCCGGAGCAGAACTTCTCCTTCCGCGACCATTACATTGAACTGCCGTTCGATTTAAGCCGCGTGCTGTTCATTACAACCGCCAACATGCGGGATAATATCCCGGACCCGCTGCTGGACAGAATGGAAATTATCGAGCTCGGCAGCTATACCCATGAGGAAAAATTCAACATCGCCAAAAAGCACCTTGTCCCCAAACAGGCAAAGCGCCACGGACTTTCCGGCAGGAGCTTTAAGATAACCGACGACGCGCTGCATCTGCTTATTGACGGCTACACCAAAGAAGCCGGTGTCCGCAAGCTGGAGCAGGCGATAGCCGCCATTTTCCGCAAAGCGGCCGTTAAGGTTGCGAATGGCGAGAAGAAGGTGACTTTCAAAGCGGAGGATTTGGACGAGCTTTTGGGCGCGGTCAAATACAAAAACGAAAAGCTTGAAGCCATGAACGAACCCGGTGTGGTAAACGGGCTTGCCTGGACTTCCGTCGGCGGCGAAATGCTTCAGATTGAGGTGGCTGTGCTTGACGGCACCGGCAAACTGGAACTGACAGGCTCCTTGGGCGAAGTGATGAAAGAATCCGCAAGGGCGGCGCTCAGCTATATCCGTTCCAGAGCTGACGAACTGAGGCTGGATAAACTGTTTTACAAAGATAAAGATATTCATATCCATGTTCCGGAAGGCGCAGTGCCGAAGGACGGGCCTTCCGCCGGCGTAACGATAGCGACCGCGCTTGTGTCGGCGCTGACAGGGATTCCCGCGCGCGGCGATGTCGCCATGACGGGCGAGATAACCCTCCGGGGCAGGGTTCTGCCAATCGGCGGGCTGAAGGAAAAGACGATGGCAGCTTATAGAGCGGGTATCAAAACAGTAATCATCCCGGAGGAAAATGTTCCCGACCTGCGAGAGGTTGATGACGCCGTTAAGGCCTGCGTCGCTTTCATTCCGGTGAGCAGCATTGACGAAGTTTTCGCCCAAGCTTTGGTGCAGAGCATTGACGCCCAAAGAGGCGGCGAGATACCCCTGCCGAAGATTGATAACCTGCCGCTGTCAAGGAGCATTATAGCCCAGTAGGGGCGAACTGTGTTCGTCCGGAATCTACCTCTCCGTCAGGCTATCGCCTGCCACCTCGCCTATATAGGCGAGGCTTAAATGGGAGTTCCTCGTTCTTGGCTCGCCTGTGTAGGCGAACTGGCACGAAGTGACTGAGAGGTAGAATTATAGAAAGGGATTGAAAATCAATTGCAATTCAACAACATCGAATTTGAGGCTTCCTACGGCACGCAGGCGCAGCTGCCGGCATCCGTTGTTCCGGAAATTGCGTTTGCGGGACGTTCCAACGTCGGCAAGTCCTCGCTTTTGAATAAAATTCTGAACCGCAAAGGCCTCGCGAGAACTAGCTCTATGCCCGGCAAAACAATTACCGTCAACTTTTTCAAGGGCGACGGCGTAAAGTTGGTTGACCTGCCCGGTTACGGCTACGCGAAGGTTTCGCAGGGCGAAAAAAAGCGCTGGGCGGAGATGATGGAGGGCTATTTCACCACGGACAGACGCATCAACCTTGTCGTTCAGCTTATTGACATGCGCCACAAGCCTTCGGCGGAAGATTACGAGATGATGACTTTCTTGAAGGAAAGCGGCTATAATTTTGTAATCGCCATGACAAAATGCGACAAGCTCAGCAAAACCGAACGCCTGAAGCGCATGGAAGAGCTTGAAAAAGAACTTGCCGGATTCGCGAAAAATAAAAAGATACCCTTTTCGTCCGAAACGGGCGAGGGCGTTGAGGAAATTCAAAAAATAATCAGCGACGCGCTGATTTTATATTAATTTGGGAGTGTTTTTTATGTATGTTTCGGACTGTATTCAGATGAACGGCGAGGGCCATCTAACAATAGGCGGCTGCGATACGGTGGAATTGGCTCAAAAATTCGGTACGCCCGCTTATATTTATGACGAAGCGCAAATCAGAAAAAACTGCCGTGATTTTACCGGCTCAATCGAATCAAACTACGGCGGCAACGGTATGGTCATTTATGCCAGCAAAGCGTTTTGCTGCAAAGAGATTTGCCGCATTTGCGCCGAAGAGGGCATGGGGCTTGATGTTGTTTCCGGCGGCGAGCTGTTCACGGCGCTGACGGCTGACTTCCCCGCTGAAAAAATATATTTTCACGGCAACAACAAAACCGCTGCAGAATTAAAGATGGCTGTCGATAACAATGTAGGCAGAATAGTCGTCGATAATATTTTCGAGCTGGAGTCCCTTGATAAAATCGCCCGCGATGCCGGAAAAACCGTGGAAATCCTTTTCCGCTGCAAGCCCGGTATCAACGCCCATACGCACGATTTTATGCGGACCGGGCAGATAGATTCAAAGTTCGGCTTTGCTATTGAAACGGGCGAAGCGATGCTGGCCGTTAAAAAGGCGCTCGCCATGGCCAATGTCAGGCTTGTCGGCGTCCATTGCCACATCGGTTCTCAGATTTTCGATATTGACCCGTTTGAGCTTGCCGCAAGGGTGATGCTTGATTTTATTGCTCAGGTCAAAACCGAAACCGGTGTCGAACTCGGCGTGCTGAACTTAGGCGGCGGCTTCGGCATAAAATATGTGGAATCGGATAATCCCCGTCCTTTCAAAGATTATATGAAAAATGTATCGATCATCGTTAAAGAGCATTCCGAGGTGCTGGGGCTTAAAACGCCGTTTATTGTCATCGAGCCGGGCCGCTCCATTGTCGGCGCGGCAGGGCTGACGCTTTATACCGTCGGCGCCGTTAAAACAATCCCCGGCATACGCACATATATCTCCATAGACGGCGGCATGGGGGATAATCCCCGCTATGCCCTTTACCAGGCGCATTATGAAATCATCTGCGCCAACAAAGCAAACGAGCCGAGGGATTTTATTGCCACAATCGCGGGCAAATGCTGCGAGAGCGGCGATTTAATTCAGGAAAACGCCCCGGTTCAAAAGGTTGTGCCCGGCGACATCATCGCGGTGCTTTCAACCGGTGCTTACAATTATTCCATGGCTTCAAACTATAACCGCATCCCGCGCCTGCCGGTCATCTTCGTGAAAGGCGGCGAAGCAAGGGTGGTTATCAAGCGCGAAAGTTACGAGGATTTGGCAAGGAACGACGTATAAACGATAGTTGGATAGATGCGGGTTTACTAAAACCGTGTCATCCTGAGCAAAGCGAAGGATCTTAAAAGTCTCAAAGATTCTTCGTCGCTTGCTCCTCAGAATGACATTCAATGGCTACTAACCACTAAAATATTGGAGGTTAAAATGGAAAACACACCCTTCATCAAAACCATTGCCCCAGGCGTCCGCCTTTGCGCGGTGCAGACAGACCGCTTCAAAACGGGCTGTATTTCCTTTTCTATGGCGCTGCCGATGGACGGCAACCTTGCCGCGAAAGCGATTTTGCCGTATATTCTTCACCGCTCCTGCAAAAAATATCCCGATTTTTCGTTTTTGAACGGCCGCCTTGCGGAGCTTTATGGCGCCGCGCTTTCGGCGGGCGTTTCAAAGCTTGGCGAAGCGCAGCTTTTGTCGATTAATCTTACCTCCATTGACGACCGTTTTGCCTTAACGGGCGAGAGCATCGCGCAAAGCAGCACGGAACTGCTGCTGGAATTGATCTTTGACCCCGACCTTGTTGACGGCTGTTTTGGCGAAGCTGCCGTACAAAGAGAAAAACGGCTTTTGATTGAAAAAATGGAAAGTGAGCTGAACGATAAAAAGGCATACGCGCTGCGCCGCTGCGAAGCCATTATGTGCAAGGGCGAACGGTATGGCTTGAGCAAATACGGCACCAAAGAAGAAATTGAGGCGCTGACAGGCGAGACAATTTTTGATGCCTGGCAAAACATGCTGAAAACCGCTATCATTCAAATTGATATTGTCGGCAGCGGAGCGAATGAAAGTGTTGCCGATGCCTTGATTGCCCGGTTCGCGAAAATAGAGCGCATCCCCGCGGAAATTCAAACTCTTTTTGTAACAATGGCAGCCGGAACACGCAGGGAAGAAGAAAAACTTCCTGTTAAGCAGGGTAAGCTGGTTTTGGGCTTTAGGGCCGGCATGGAAGATGCGCTGGATGAGGTTACCGCAGCGAAGGTGATGACGGATATTTTTGGCGGCGGCACTTACTCAAAGCTTTTCAAAAATGTGCGCGAAAAAATGAGCCTTTGCTACTATTGTTCCGCAAGGCTTAACCATTTAAAGGGTGTAATCTTTGTTCAAAGCGGTATTGAGAGCGATAAAGCCCAGCTTGCCACCGATGAAATTCTGCGCCAGTTTGAATCGGTTAAGGCCGGAGAAATTGAAGATGATGACTTAAAATCCTCTATACTGTCGCTTTGCGACCACCTGCGAGGCATTGAGGATTCGCCGGAGGACCTGGCCATGTGGTATACCTCCCAAATAATCAAGCCGGATATAACCACCCCGGAGCAGGAAACGGAAAAGATTAAGCTCGTAACAATGGAACAGGTTATCGCAGCCGCCAACCGTGTTACGCTGGATACAATTTATATGCTTTCAGGCACAGCGGAGGAGGCGGAAACCGATGAAAATTAACGAAATTCACAACGAAAAGCTGAACGAAAGCTATTTTGAAATAAAGCACCCCTCCGGTTTGACAATCCTTGTTTTGCCGAAGGCGGGCTATTCCTCCGCTTATGCGGTCTTTTCGACAAAATACGGCTCAATAGATACGCGGTTAGCGTTGGCGGACGGCTCATATACCGATATCCCCGAAGGCACCGCGCATTTTTTGGAGCACAAGCTTTTCGAAAGCGAGGAACTGGACGCATTCGAGCGTTTTGCCAAAACCGGTGCCAACGCCAATGCATACACAAGCTTTGACCGTACCGGCTATTTATTCTCCTGCACAGGCAATTTCAAGGAATCCCTTGAGATTTTGCTGGATTTTGTTCAAAAACCGTATTTTACACAGGAAACGGTTGAAAAAGAGCAGGGGATCATCGGGCAGGAAATCCGGATGTACAAGGACGTGGCGGATTGGGAAGTGCTGTTTAATCTTTTACGCTCGCTTTATCAAACTCATCCCGTCCGCATAGACATCGCGGGCACGGAAGAATCCATTGCGCAAATTTCCGCCGAAACGCTTTATAGCTGCTACAGCAGTTTTTATAATTTAAACAATATGGTGCTGGCTGTTTCCGGCAACGCAAGCGTGGAGGAAGTTTTAGAAGTGGCCGACCGGCTGCTGAAACCCTCGAAGGGCGTGATGGCAAAAAGGGAATTTGTGAAAGAACCTGCGGAGCCGGTAACCGGCTATTGCGAGGAAAAACTTTCGGTGAATGCGCCGCAGTTTATGCTTGGCTTTAAAGAAAACATCAAAACACCCGAACGCACAGCCGAAGAAAGGCTTTGCACCCGGATTTTGCTTGATATTATCGCCGGTAAGGCGTCGCCGCTCTATAAAAAACTGCTGGAATCTGAACTGATCAACACGACCTTCTCCTTTGAATATTTTGAGGGCTACGGATATGCATCCTCCATCTTCGGCGGCGAAACAAAGGACCCGCAGGCAGTCGCCAAGGAAATCAAAGATGAAATCAAACGCCTGAAGACCGAAAAGGTTGATAAACAAAGCTTTGAGCGCACCAGAAGAAAACTTTACGGCAGGCTTATCATGATGTATAATGATGTGGACGAACTTGCCAACGAGCTGGCATCAACATTTTTCACGGGCAATGGGCTGTTTGATGAAATAGAGGTCTGTAAAGCTGTAACCCTTGACAGCGTAAATGACAGGCTGAAAGACATTCTTGAGGAATCCGGCTCGGCGCTTTCGGTAATTTTACCGGTATAACCGGCCTTGACCTGCAAAAATCAAATAAGACGGGAGATTTTTTATGAGCGACTTTACCGTGGTGTATTTTAAGGGTCTTGCGCACGGCTTCAGCGTGCCGCGCATTCTTGCGGAATTTTCAATTTTCGGCATTCCTTTTTCCATTAAATTTTACGGCGCGATTATTGCCTTCGGTTTTCTGCTTGCCGTGCTTTTTGGCGGGCGCGGGGCGTATAAATGGAAAATGAGCCTGGATAAAATGATTGATGTGCTGATTTACGGCACTATCCTTGCGATTATCGGCGCAAGGCTTTATTATGTCCTGTCTCAATGGTCTTATTATAGGGTTCACCTTTCGGAAATTTACAGAGTTTGGGAAGGCGGACTTTCCATTTACGGCGGCCTGATCGGCGGTTTAATTGCCGCTTTCATTGTATGCAAGGTCAGAAAGCTCAACTTTTATAACCTGCTGGATTTGTGCGCGATGAGTTTCCTCATCGGGCAGGGCATCGGGCGGTGGGGAAATTTTACAAACCAGGAGATATTCGGGCCCAACACCAATCTTCCTTGGGGTATGTGGAGCGAAAAGACGGCGGCATTTATCAACTCGAATCAAGCCGAATTTATTAAACACGGTCTTACAATAAAAGCAGGCACGATGGCGGAAAAAGCATTTGTACACCCGACCTTTCTTTATGAATCTCTTTGGTGTTTGCTGGGTTTCGCTGTGCTCTATATCATATGCCGCAAATTCCGTAAATTCAGCGGCCAGATTTTTCTTTGCTACGGTGTTTGGTACGGCGCCGGCCGCGCGGTCATCGAGAGCTTCCGTCTGGACGGCACTGCCATTGGCAGCATCGGGATAACGCTTAATCAGGTGCGCTCGATAACTGTGGCTGTTGTTTGCGCTGTTCTGCTTGTCATTCTGCTGATAAAATATACAAAGCATCCGAAACCTATCGACGGCGTTGATTATTTCTCCGATAAAGAGTTTGTAAAAATAAAGAAGAAAAACGCAAAAGGCAAAGCGGAAGAAGCGGCTGAAAATAATATTGAAAACGAAGACAAAATCGAAATGCCCGAAGTTGTTCAAAACGGTGGAAGCAGGAATGATAAATAGTACGCTTGCGGTCAAATAATATCACTCTGCGTTTGGATATATTTTGCCGCTGAAAGGCGGCTCCGGCGGTTCATCAATATTTTAACAGGAGGAATATAAATGGGCGACTTTACCGTAGTGTATTTCAAGGGTATCGAGCGAGGTTTCAGTGTTCCGTCTATTCTTTCGGATTTTTCATTTTTCGGCCTTCAGCTCTCGGTTAAATGGTACGGAGTTTTGATTGCCTTCGGGTTTTTGGCTGCCGTGCTTTTCGGCGGACGGCTGGCGTATAAATGGAAAATGAACATGGATAAAATGATTGATGTCCTTATTTACGGCACTATCTTGGGGATTATCGGTGCCAGGCTCTTTTATGTAATCTCCCAGTGGAGCCTTTATAAAAATAATATTTCGGGTATCTTCCATATTTGGGAAGGCGGGCTCTCAATTTACGGCGGGCTGATAGGCGGGCTGATAGCCGCGTTTATTGTCTGCAGGGTCAGAAAACTTAATTTTTACAACCTTCTGGATGTCTGCGCCTTGGGTCTTCTTTTGGGGCAGGGTATCGGGCGCTGGGGCAACTACGCCAACCAGGATTCTTTCGGCACCAACACGAACATGCCATGGGGTATGTGGAGCAGCAAGATTGCCGACTATATTGCCATTCATCATACCGAATTATTGAAAAAAGGGTATTCGATGAATGCGGGAACACCTGCCGATATGGCGTTTGTCCATCCGGTGTTTCTATATGAATCAATTTGGTGCCTGATAGGTTTCGGTTTGCTTTGGCTTGTCTGCAAAAAATACCGCAAATTCAGCGGCCAGCTCATTCTTTGCTACGGCATTTGGTATGGCGTGGGGCGCATCATTATCGATGGTTTCCGCACAGACAGCGCCTTAATTGCGAACACGAGCATCAGAGTCTCCCAGCTGATTTTGGGCGTGTTTGTTTTGGCTTTCGCCGCCGCTCTCATCGTGCTGCTGAAAAAATACAAAAAGAACCCGAAGCCGGTTGAAGGCGTTGATTTCTTCCCCGTTGAAGAAGAAAAGGTGCCGGCCGGCAAAAAAGCAAAGGTTACCGAAAAGGCAGTGAAAGCCAAAGAAACGATAAATTCCGGCGAAGACACCTACGTCGAAGAGAATATTGAAGACACAATAGGCGAAGGAACGGCTAAGGACGAAGAAGCGGACGAGGATACGCCGGCGGAGGAATAATAAAGGACTGATGTGTGATGAGTATAATTATTGACGGTAAAAAAATAGCCGCGCAGGTGCTTGACAGGGTTGCGCAGGATGTCAAGCAGATGAAAGAACAGGGGAGACAGGTTTCCCTTGCGGTCATTATTGTAGGCGGCGACCCCGCCTCCCGCGTATATGTAGATAACAAAAAGAAGGACTGCGCACTCGTTGGCATCAACTCCTATGAGTTTGCGCTGCCTGCCGAAACCTCGCAGGAAGAGCTGATGGGGCTGATAAGCGAGCTCAATTTCCGCGATGATATCAACGGTATCCTTTGCCAGCTTCCCATCCCGAAGCAACTGGACGAAAAGGCCGTTTTAATGGAAATCTCCCCCGCGAAAGATGTTGATGCTTTTCATCCTGTTAATGTCGGGCATATTATGATCGGGGACTGCCTGCTTTTGCCGTGCACCCCGGCGGGCGTTATGGAAATGCTGCGTTCGCAGAATGTCCAGATAGTGGGCAAGCACTGTGTGGTTATCGGGCGCAGCAACATTGTCGGCAAACCGATGGCGATGCTGATGCTCAAAGAAAACGCGACAGTCACCATCTGCCATTCAAAAACCGTGGACTTGCCCCAAATAACCAGGCAGGCGGATATACTAATAGCCGCGGTGGGTATTTCAAAATTTGTCACAGGGGATATGGTGAAGGACGGCGCGATTGTCATCGATGTCGGCATGAACAGGGATGAAAACGGCAAGCTCTGCGGCGATGTCGATTTCGCGTCGGTCGAACCGAAAGCGTCGCTGATTACCCCGGTGCCCGGCGGAGTCGGGCCGATGACACGGGCGATGCTCCTGCAAAACACCGTTACGGCGGCAAAAACCCAATACGGAATTGAGAAGTGAGTAATATAGCCAGACTTTAAAAAATATTTGACAACCCTTTCCTATTATGATACAATCTTTCACGCCGCATATTTCGGGCGGTATCCGGAAGGGTGCCAAAAGCGGGTTTTTGCCCCGCCCTCGATAGCGAGTCTTAAGAAAAAGGCAGGTTTTACCCCTAATGTATGCAATTATCGAAACCGGCGGCAAGCAGTATAAGGTAGAAGCGGGAGATTCCGTCTATATCGAAAAGCTTGATGTCACAGAAGCCGATGAAATAACCTTTGATAAGGTTATAGCGGTTGGCAAAGACGACGGGATGACCGTCGGGACACCTTTCGTTGCAGGCGCGACAGTCACGGCGAAAGTAATCAAAAACGGCAAAGCAAAGAAGATTATCGTTTTCACCTACAAATCCAAGAAAAACGAAAAACGCAAAAAAGGCCACAGGCAGCCATATACAAAGGTTGAAATTTCCGCGATAAACGCGTAAACCGATGGTTAGAGTTACAATTTTCAGCAGTGAGGGTCTTATCAGAGGGTTTAAAATGAGCGGCCATGCGGGCACAGGCAAAGCAGGCAGCGACATCGTTTGCGCGGCGGCTTCCTCGGCGGCTTATCTGGTTGCTAACACCGTCACAGAGGTTATCGGCATCAACACGGAACCCGAGGTTGACGAAGCGCTGATGAAACTGATGCTCACAAAAGAGCAGGCAGAAAAGGCGCAGGACATTTTAAAGGGCTTTGAACTTCATATGCGGGCACTTGAAAAAGAACACCCCAAAAACATTAAAGTAATATACGGAGGCGTCAATAATGCTTAGAATAAACATTCAGCTTTTCGCACATAAAAAGGGAATGGGTTCCACCCGTAACGGCCGCGATTCCGAGTCCAAAAGGCTTGGCGTTAAGAGGGCTGACGGTCAGTTTGTGCTTGCCGGCAACGTTCTTGTCAGGCAGCGCGGCACACATTTCCATCCGGGCAACAATGTCGGCAAAGGTTCGGACGATACCCTTTTCGCCCTTGTGGACGGCAAGGTAAAGTTTGAGCGCAAAGACAAGGACCGTAAAAAGGTCAGCGTCTACGCAGTAGAGCAGTAACAGTAAGCGGGCGGGGATAAAACCCCGCCCGATAATTTTCATGCCGCCGATGCTTTTGTGCAGGCGGTGTTTGTTTTAAATGCCTATTTTCTATCAATAATTTCTTTTCTTTTTACGGCGAATTCCTTGCCGGTTATCTTGCCTTCCGACTGCAATTTGGCAAGCTGCTTCAGTTCATCTTTTTTATCCCTGTATTTCTTATTTTGCCTGATGACCGCAAAATAAATGACAGAAAATATTATGAATACAATTATACCCAGTATCAGAAATAAAGAAAAATAACTTCTGCCGGTAGAAGCTGTATTTATCGGTTGACTTCCCCAGAGCGGATAATACTTCATAAATAACCACCTCGAGTATTGATTTTAATGCCTCACATTATCCTTCACAAGCTGCACAAGCTCCTCCGCGGTTACAAGCACAACATTGCTGCCCAGCAGCGAAACAAGGTAATTGACGTTTTCCATGTTTGTTGACCAGGGGTGCACATTCAGGTAGGTGTAGCCGTCTTCGTTATTTATGTCCGCCGGCAGGCTGTTCACTTTGGCGGCGAACTGCTCAATCCATGCCTTCGGGGCATTCCCGCCGTCATCTCCGCTGTACCAGAACGAAAGCCCGCAACTGATAAACGGCTTGCCGCAGCTCCAATAAATCTTGCCGCCGAGCCCTGCGTAAGCATTGCCGCTTTGAATAAGCCCGCCTTCAATGTTTTCGTTCTTGGCGTAATAGGCGATAGCGGGTTTAAACGCCGTTTGCTCCCAAATCCATTGGTTGCCCGAAACACTGTCAAGCAGGGTGACAATTTTCATGTCGGACTTTTTCATCTCATAGCCAGTGTAATTTACGAAGTTGTTGAGAAACTTCGCCGGGTAGCGGGAAGGGTTGATGTAGCCGATGCCGGAAACGCCGCAGACAAAGTTGTCATTCACGCTCGCTGTCGCGTAAACTCTTGCCATCATGGTCGGCTCCAATTCGGCGGAAATCGGCGGTGCGGTCCAGCTCATTTTGTAAGAAGTGTCAAGCGCCTGCCGCCTGCCGAAATGGCTGTTGGCAAACGAAAATCCGCCTTCAAACCATTGCAGGTTGTCGCCGTCGCTCATCACAATCGCCACATAATGCTTTGTTTTGTCGGCGGTTATTTTTTGGGCGGTATTTTTTTGCTTTATCGACTCAGCGTTTTTGAGGCTTGCCATAAAGCTGATATTCATGCAGAAGTCCGAAGCGATAACATTCAGCCCGTAGGCTGATGCTCTTGCAACATAGGTGCCCTCGTCCGTTGTCCAGCCGAACAGCATCGAATTGCCCTTTGCCCAGGCGAAAACCTCATCTCTGAAAGCTACGCCGGCTTTATCGTTTTCATCCACAAAGATGCAGGGCGCTTTTATTGCGATGCTGTAATCCCTCGTAAAAATGAGCGTCGGGCGCTGGTGCAGAATGAAGGTGTTGTTCAACCGGTCTTTGTATCCGTTGAATATCCCTTCCTGTGTCGCCGTGAATTCACCGTTCACCTTGGTTGTCAGGTCGCGCTTCAGAATGAACCCATGCGCGGTTGCCTCGCCTTCAATGCTTTTTTCAACCATAAGCCAGCGCTCAACGCCTGCAATGGTAGCCGCCATGTTAATCGTCGGATTGTCTCCGCCCTCATAAAGGATATAGCCGTTATCCGCTATAGAATCCCTGCATTTTTCCAAAAGCTGCCACGGGTCGGTAAAATAGACCGGCGTAATAGTTGGGTTGGCCTTTAAAAAGTCCTTGGCGAATACGATTCTGTTTGAATCGTAAATGTATATCTTCGCCTGCGTCTGCGCCGTTATGCCCTGCAGCGAGGTTATCATGACGAACTCGGCATCATTCATGTTGCCCCGGTCTATCAGGTATATCTCATCCTGAGGCGGCGCGATGGTTTGCGGCAGAAAGTTCACCACATCGTCCCCCTTGGCGAAAATGTATTTCTCAAAATTGTAAAAGTTTTGGGTTATGCTCGAAACGCTTACAAAAAAAGCCATAATCCACGGGATAATAACCTTTGTTATGTAATCGGTCACAATATTCATCGTTTTGCTCCTTTGTTTTACTTGCCTGACTATGAAGAAATTATACCTTGCTGTCTCATAAAATGCAACAGACTCTTAGGGAACCACAATAGGGGTTACCACCTGCTTTGCCTCGCCTGAAAGGAGAGGTGGCAGGCGTAGCCTGACGGAGAGGTTTTACTTTGACCTTTTACAAATTAAGAAGCGCCGGAAATCAAACGATTTCCGGCGCTTTAAGCTGAGTGAAAATGCCGCTACTTCGCGGTGGTGGTTGCGGTAACTTCTTTGATATAGGTAGCCGCGTCGCCGGAACTGACATCCGTTAAGGTTAATGAACTGTCTTTTATCAGGTATTTGTAGGTTTTGCTGACACTTTTTACCAAAATTGTACCGGTCATGGTGATGGTCCCCGCCTTCGTATCCATTGTGTAGGTGCCGGTAACCGGCAAGGTTAAAAGTGTAAACTTAACGGTGCCGTTATCAAGGAATTCATAACCGACCGCGCCCGTTGAATCTTTCCAAGTGCCCAAAATCTGCTTTTGCGGGCTTGCCATGCAACCCGAGAAGGCTGTTAAAAATATTACGCATGCAATAACGATTGCCGTGATTCCGGTGAGCTTTTTCATTATTTATATCCTCTTTTCTGTTTTATACTTTATATTATTATATAGCAAAAATGGGGTTTTGTCCAGCGTTATTTTGGAAACAAAAAGCACCTTGCCGACCGGCATGGTGCTTTCAACTATCAAAACCAACTAACCTATTTCCAACCCGCGTTGGACCGGTTCGCAAACATAAACATCTTTCACAAGCCTTTTTAGTTCCTCCGCGCAGGCTTCTGCGATATGTTTTTCCTCAAATATCCCGAAAACGGTCGGGCCGCTGCCGCTCATCTGGCTGCAAAGGGCGCCGTGTTTCCGCATAACCGATTTTATATCGACCCTTTCGGGGACTTCAATGCATTCCTCAAATACATTGCCGCAGGCTTCGCAAATGCTTTTCAAATCCGCGGAGGCGGCCTTGTGCAGCATATTGACCGTATCAAGGTGGTGAATGTAGCCGAACTCGTCATAGGTTTTATACGCGCCCTTGGTGGAGACACCGCTTTCCGGTTTGGCAAGCACGATATAGCAGAGCGGGAGAGCGGGCAGGGGGGAGAGCACACCGCCGACATCCTGCACAAGCATCGTGCCACCGGTAATGCAAAACGGCACATCGGAGCCGACGGATAAACCGATTTCCCGCAGCTGCTTTTTTTCAAGCCCCGTGTCATAGAGTTTGTTCAGCCCGGCGATAACCGCCGCGGCGTCCGCGCTGCCCCCGGCAAGGCCTGCCGCGAAGGGGATGCGCTTTTCAATATGTATCTTCAGCCCTTTGTTTTCAACTCCGGCTGCTTTGAAAAAGGCCATCGCCGCCTTGTGAGCGATATTTGTTTCATCCGTGGGCAACGCATTTTCGGAGCAGGTTAATGTAATTTTATTGCCTTTGGCCTGTTCCAGTTCAACGGTATCATAAAACCCGACGGACTGCATAACCATAAAAAGGCTGTGGTAGCCGTTCGGAAGCAGCGCCAGGATATCAAGAAAAAGATTGATTTTCGCCGCGGCGTTTATTTTGATTTTCATGTACTATCGCCCCCTATCAAAACTGTTGAAAAGCAATGAAAACAGATAATCACCCGTCAGGCAGAGCCTGACACCCTCCTTGAAAAGGAGGACTTTATAAAGTGGCTCCTTTTCCAAAGGGAATTCCCCTGGCAGGGAAATGTCACAAAGTGACAAAAGGGTTCCCGTTTTCGGAGAAAACTGTCGCCGAACGGCGACTGAGGATTTAGTTCCTCAACTTCTTCTCTAAATCTCCGCTGCTTCAGTTTCTTCTCTGATTCTTTCTTCCTCCGAAAGCTGAATTTCACTGTCTTTTGCCAGCCTTCTCTCCTTCAGCTCGCCAAGCACTTTCGTTTGGAACGCGCCTTCAAACTTATAGAAAAGCATCGGCAGCAGCTGCAAAATAAACGCGACGGTCATGGTCAGCGTCATCAGGATAAAAAGCATATGCAGCACTTTCGGATATGTCGCGGAGATGCTTATTCCGGCATCTTTGGTTGCCTGCATGGCTTTGGAATTATAATGTACTGCAGAAAGCATGAACATGGTCAGGGCGGAAGTCCCCGCGGCGCTTATTTTGCCGACAAACTTGACCACTGCGTAAGTGACACCTTCGGTCCGCACGCCTGTTTTCCACTCGGCATATTCAATGGAATCCGCCAGAAGCAGCGCGGTTATTGTTGCGGTTATACCGCTCGGGAAATTGGCAAAAAACCTGAAAATCATGTATAACGGAATATTGTGATAACCGATAAAATAGAGAAGGACATTAAACCCGGCGCCGGCAATCGCCATGATAATAAACATCTTTTTCTTGGATGCTATTTTCAGAAGATACGGAACACATAGAACCGAAATCATCCAGGAAAGTCCGGATGTAATCTGCAGCGCGGGGAACAGAAATGCTGTGCTTAATCCTGTATCCGCGTAGTTCCATGTTGTGAAGTAAACCAGCGCGTTGCCCATCATGCCCATCGGCGCGCCGAAAAGGCTTACCAGCAGAACGATAAGCATCGGTTTGTTTTTGAAAATGGGTTTTATTGTTTTAAGAATACTTTCTTTTTTATAAGGTATAACGATTTTTTCTTTCAAAAATCTTGATGAAGTCATGATGCACAGGCATCCGATGCCGATGATTAAGGTTGCCGTAATAAAGTTTCCCTTAGGGCTTTTTTCCGACCCGCCGATCAGTAAAACGACAGCGAAATAAAGGCCTTGCGGCAGGATGGAACCTGTGGAACCGATTGTGGAGCTTATTGAAACAGACTTATTTCTTTCTGCCTGATCCAAGAACAGAAGCGGCGACAATCCGCTGATAGGAACATCCACCGCGGTAAATGTCATATAATAAAGAATATAGAAAGCACCCGCGTAAATTGACTTGAATGTCGAGCTTGCGTTTTGAATGGGTAAAAACATGAACACACTGGCAATAAACAGCGGAATCGGAGCATATCGCAAATAGGGGATGCACTTGCCCCATTTCGTGTGGGTTCTGTCAACAACAAAGCCCATGAACGGGTCGTTGACCGCCTCCCATATTCTTGCAACCAGAAATATGGTGCCGACAACGCCCACGGCAATATGCAAAACCTCCGTGTAGAAAAACGAGAGCGCGGAACCCATCAGCGCGCTAACCATGCTTGAGCCGAATATCGTTAAGCTGAAAGCTAAAACTTCATTCCCGCCGACGGATTTGCTTATTTTTCTGATGATGCTTCCTTTTCCCATGTTTCACATCCGTTTGCATTTATTTACCTGATTAACCTTCTTTTCCAAAAGATGAGTGAAAGGCGAAGTTTATTCGCCTAAGCTCAGCCAGACGGGTGATTAATCCAGCTTCTTCTCTAAATCTCCGCTTCTTCTGCTTCTTCCCTGATTCTTTCTTCCTCAATCAGCTGAACCTCACTGCCTTTTGCCAGCCTTCTCTCCTTCAGCTCATCAAGTACTCTCTTTTGGAACGCGCCCTCAAACTTATAGAAAAGCATCGGTATAAGCTGCAAAATAAACGCGACGGTCATGGTCAGCGTCATCAGAATAAACAGCATATGCAATACTTTTGGATATGTCGCGGCGATACTAATCCCGGCTTTCTGGGTTGCCTCCATAGCTTTGGGATTATAATGTACCATCGAAAGCATAAGCATAGTCAGGGCGGAAGTCAGCGCGGCGCTTATTTTTCCGACAAATTTAACAACAGCGTAAGTGATGCCTTCGGTTCTCACGCCCGTTTTCCACTCAACATATTCGATGGAATCCGCCAGAAGCAGCGCGGTTATCGTTGCGGTTACGCCGCTCGGGAAGTTGGCGAAAAACCTGAAAACCATATACAGCAAAATACTTTTGTATCCAATGAAATAAAGCGCGGCATTGAAAACGGCACCGATTAACGCCATAACAATAAAAACTTTTTTCTTGGAAGCGAGCTTCAGCAAATACGGAACACAAAGAATCGAAATCATCCAAGCGAGCCCGGATGTTATCTGCAGAGCGGGAAACAAAAATGCCATATTGATTTTTGTATCCGCATAGTTCCATGTGGTGAAGTAAACAAGCGCATTGCCCATCATGCCCATCGGCGCGCCGAAAAGGCTGACCAATAATATGATAAGCATCGGTTTGTTTTTAAAAATGGGTTTTATTGTTTTAAGAACACTCTCTTTTTTATAAGGGATAACAATTTTTTCTTTCAGAAACCTTGATGACGTCATGATGCACAGGCACCCGATGCCGATGATTAAGGTTGCCGTTATAAAGTTGCCCTTAGGGCTGTTATCCGAACCGCCGATAAGCAAAACCAGCGCGAAATAAAGCCCGGACGGCAGAATAGTCCCCAGTGAACCCAATGTGGAGCTTATCGAAACAGCCTTGTTTCTTTCCTCCTGCCCCAAAAAAAGCAGCGGCGACAATCCGCTGATAGGGACATCCACCGCGGTAAACGACATATAGTAAAGGATATAGAAAGCGCCCGCGTAAATTGTCTTAAAAGACCCGCCTGCGTTTTGAATGGGTAAAAACATAAAAACGCTCACAATAAAAAGCGGAATCGGAGCAATTCGCAGGAAAGGGATACATTTTCCCCATTTTGTGTGGGTTCTGTCAACAACAAAGCCCATGAACGGGTCATTTACAGCTTCCCAGATTCTGGCAACCAAGAATATGGTTCCGACGGCACTTGCGGAAATAAACAAAACGTCCGTATAGAAAAACGAGAGCGCGGAACCCATGAGCGAGCTAACCATGCTTGAACCGAATATCGTTAAGCTGAAAGCTAATACTTCTTTTCCGCCGACAAAGTGAACAAGTTTTCTGTTAAAATTTGTTTTCCCCATTTTACACTTCCTTTTGCATTTATTTGGTTGGAATAGCCCAAAGTGCGATTTTAAGCCTCATTTTGCGGGACGGAAGACCCTTTCTCTACTTCTACTGGCCACTAACCACTGACCACCGAAGACTATTCTATCGGTATCTGTATCGGTTCCCTCTTCTGGTAAAGGGTCACATTCCTGAAGCCGCAGCGCTCTGCCATTGCCATACCTTCCTGAATACCGGCGCCGAGGTGCTCGGCATAATGCGCGTCGGAACCGATTGTGATATATTCGCCGCCAAGCTCCTTAAAGCGCAAAACGGTCTCTTCACCCGGCATTGTTTTGCCGAGCTTTTGCCGCAGGCCGGATGTGTTAATCTCCAGTGCCTTGCCTTTTTCGACAAGCCCGCGCAGAATGGCGTCAATCTGCCCGGCGTAAAGCGAAAGGTCAAGGGGAATGCCGTGTTCACCGCAGATATAACGCAGCGGGTAGGTTAAATGGGCGAGGGTGTCGAAATTGCCCCAGTCAACCATTAATTGCAGCTCATGGAAGTAGTCAAGCATAAGCTGATTGATATCATAAGCGCCGTAGTCAAGGTACATAAAGTCCGGCAATCCTCGCAGGTTGTGGACGGAGCCGATAACCTCGTCATAATGCAGCGCATTCACCACCTTGTCAGCAGTGGCGACATCATACATCGGCTGCCCGAGTTCAACGCCGGAGCAGACGATAAGTTTGCCCCTGAAGGCTGAACGGGCTTTTGCCGTTTCAAAATAGGATTGAACAGCGACGCGGTCAAATTGGTCACGCTTGTAAAAATCTATTTCAACATGGTCGGTGAAGGTTACTGCGCGCAGCCCTATCAATTCGGCGCGCTCGCACAGGTACATGGTGGAGTGGTGCCCGTCATAGGAGTTGTCGGTATGTGTGTGGGTGTCGAGAATTTTCTTATATTCCAACGTTATCGCCTCACATCAATCTGAAGAATTGCCTTTAAACTTTAGCTTAAACTATAATATATCACAAATTCCTCTCATGCAACAGGGGGAACGGCAAAAAATGTTTGTATAAATGAGCGGATTTGTGCTAATATATAGCTAATTTACTTTAGGGGTGTTGAAAATGAGAGCTGTTATTACGGTTGTCGGCAAGGATATGGTTGGTATTCTGCATAAGGTTTCCGGTATCTGCGCGAATAACAATGTCAATATCGTGGAGGTTTCGCAGTCAATCCTGCAGGATATGTTCTGCATGATTATGCTGACGGATATCAGCAAATGCGGCCTGCCGCTGACGGAGTTTTCGGATTTAATGAGCGCTCTGGGCAGGGAACAGGGCCTTGATATACATGTTATGCATGAGGATATTTTCAACTCCATGCATCGTATTTAGGCGGTGTATACATGATTAACACAAGAGACATTTTGGAAACAATCCACATGATACAAGACGAAAATCTTGATATCCGCACCATAACCATGGGCATTTCCCTATTGGACTGCAGCTCGGACGACAGTAAAAAGGCCTGTGCCAGAATTTATGAAAAAATTATGCGCCTGGCCGATCGGCTGGTGCCTGTCGGCAATGAGATAGGCAAGGAATACGGTATACCGATTATCAACAAGCGCGTTTCCGTTACCCCGGTTGCCATGATAGCAGCGGCGAGCGGGAGCGACCCGGTGCAATACGCGCTGACGCTTGAGCGGGCTTCAAGGGAACTGGGCATCGATTTTGTCGGCGGGTATTCGGCCCTTGTGCAAAAGGGCTTTGCCGCGGGGGACGAAAGGCTCATCAGAAGTATTCCCGAAGCGCTGAGTGCAACGCAGCATGTCTGCGGCAGTGTCAACATCGGTTCAACCAAAACGGGCATCAATATGGATGCGGTCGCGCTCATGGGCAGCATCATTAAGCAGACAGCGGAAGCCACCGCTGATAAAAACTGCATCGGCGCGGCGAAGCTGGTTGTTTTCTGCAACGCCCCGGAGGATAACCCGTTTATGGCGGGTGCCTTTCACGGCGCCGGCGAGCCGGATTGCGTGATCAATGTCGGCGTTTCAGGCCCGGGCGTTGTCAGATGCGCCCTGCAAAAAATACCCGAAGGCGATTTGACGCAGGTTGCCGATGTCATTAAAAAAACCGCTTTTAAAATTACAAGAATCGGCCAGCTTGTCGCCTATGAAGCGGCGCGCAGGCTGAATGTGCCGTTCGGCATCGTTGACCTTTCTCTGGCTCCCACCCCCGCGGTAGGCGATTCCGTGGCGTATATTTTGGAGGAAATGGGGCTCGAAACCTGCGGCGCCCACGGCACAACCGCGGCGCTCGCGCTGCTGAACGACGCGGTCAAAAAGGGCGGCACGATGGCCTCTTCGCATGTCGGCGGGCTTTCCGGGGCTTTCATCCCGGTTACGGAGGATGCGGGTATGGTCGCCGCGGCAAGAAGCGGCTGCCTGACGATAGAAAAGCTGGAAGCGATGACCGCCGTCTGCTCCGTCGGGCTCGATATGATTGTGGTACCGGGCGATACCACAGCCGAAGTGCTTGCCGCCATTATCGCGGATGAAGCAGCAATAGGCATGATCAATTCCAAAACAACGGCTGTCCGGTTAATTCCCGCAATTAACAAAGGGTTAGGCGATGAGCTCGATTTCGGTGGACTGCTCGGCGGCGGGCCGGTGATGCGGCTTAATACAGCGTCACCCGCGGCTTTCATCAAAAGAGGCGGCAGAATCCCCGCGCCGCTGCAAAGTTTACGGAATTAAATGCTCCCCGGAAATTGAAATTCCGGCGGATTTGTGGTATAATAAATCATTATCAACTATTACACAAAGGAGATAAACACAATGACTGAAATCACAAAAGAAACAACGATAGGCGACATTCTCGATGCCGACAAAGGCACCGCAAAGTTTTTCCTTGAAATGGGCATGCACTGCCTCGGCTGTCCCTCCGCCCGCGGCGAAAACATTGAGCAGGCCTGTATGGTTCACGGCGTTGACCCCGATGAGCTCGTTGCGGAAATCAACGATTATCTTGCCAACCAATAAGGTTTTCATCAAATGAAATTCTAAGGATGGCGTTATGAACCAAACCGCCCGTATCAAGCTTTCACCCCGCCTTCAGATGGCGGCGGATATGGTGCGCACAGGTGTAGTTGCTGTTGACATCGGCACCGACCACGCCTATATACCCGTATATCTTCTGCAAGCCGAAATTTGCCCGGACGCCGTTGCGGCTGATTTGCGGGAAGGCCCTTTGGCCAACGCACGGGCAACCGTGAGCGCTTATGGGTTGGAGCAAAATATTCAACTCCGGCTTTCCGACGGTTTCGATAACATCGGCGCCGGTGAGGGTCAGGATTTCATCCTTGCCGGTATGGGCGGCACGCTTATTGCCGAATTGCTCGGGCGAACCGTGTGGCTGAAAGACAGCTCAAAACGCCTACTAATTCAGCCCATGACCCATGCGGAGGATGTGCGCGAGTTCCTTTTCAAACAGGGCTTTGAGATTTTGTTTGAAAAGGCCTGTTTTGAAGAACACAGGTGCTATATTGCTATGTGCGCACAATATAAAGATGATTCGCCGAAGCCGGTTTCTTCCGCGTATTATTATATTGGAGAGTTGCCTGCCTGTAAAACCGAGGCATCCCGTGAATACATTAAAAGGCAGCGCCTGCGGTTAAAAAAGCGTACGGAAGGCCTTGAAAAATCCGGGCAAAACCCTGAAGAAGTAAAGGCTTTGCGTGAAATTATACAGGAAATATCGGAGGTTTGTTAAATGGTTAAGATTAAGGATATCTATGATTATCTTGACGCCATCGCGCCTTTTTCAACTCAGGCCGCATATGACAACAGCGGTTTCCTTGTCGGCGATATCAACAGACACATCCGGCATATCGGCGTTACCTTGGATATTACTCCGCAGACGCTTCTGGCTGCGAGGCGAATCGGTGTGGAATTAATCGTCAGCCACCATCCCGTGATATTTGAAGCGCGGAAAAGTTTTAAAGCCGGGGATATGGCGTTTGAACTTGCTTCGGCAGGCATAGCCGCGTTATGCCCGCACACATCGCTGGACTGCGCCGCCGGTGGGGTAAACGATGTTCTGGCTGAGCTTTTGGATATTGATAAACCCGAACCTTTCCCGACTGCCGAGTATCCCGCGGGCATGGTTCGCGTGGGCTTTTTGCCGATGAGCGGCGCCGAAGAACTGGCCGAGCATGTTTCAAAGATGCTTTGCGCGCCTGTGCGCTTCTGCGACGGCGGGCGTGAAATCGAAACCGTAGCCGTTTGCGGCGGTGCGGGCGGCAGCTGCCTGGAAGAGGTGATTGACGCGGGTATTGATGCTTTTATAACAGGGGACGCTTCCCATCATCACTTCTTAAACGCGGTGCAGGGCGGCCTGACGCTGATAGCCGCCGGGCATTTTGAAACAGAAAACCCGGTTGTGCCGGTTTTGGCCGAAAAACTGAGGCAGGAATTCCCGGATTTGGAGATATCCGTGCTGGAGCAGGATATACCGGTTGAAACCTTTTTTCCCGATATTTTGAGGTAAAAGCTTCCCGACCTCTGCGAAAGGAATGACAGACTGTGCCCCTGGACGGAATGCTGCTGCATTTCCTGAAAAATGAAATTGAACAGGCGGCTCTCGGCTGCCGAGTTGAAAAATTGCACCAGCCCTCTAAAGATGAGCTGGTGCTGCTTTTGCGTTCCCGTACCGGCGCTAAAAAACTCCTCATATCCGCATCGGCCAACAGCCCGCGGATTCACTTCACCGATTACGCGCCGGAAAACCCGCAGACGCCTCCGATGTTCTGCATGCTCATGCGAAAGCATCTGACAGGTGCCATTCTGAGCGGTGTCAGGCAGGCGGAGCTGGACAGAATCCTGTTTTTGGACTTTGACGGCTCAAACGAAATAGGCGACAGGGTGAAATTTACGCTCTGCGTTGAAATTATGGCGAAACACAGCAACATCATCCTGATAAATGAGGCAAATATCATCGTAGATGCTGTAAAGCGAATTGACTTTACACAAAGCGAGATCAGACAAATTTTGCCGACGATGAAGTTTACAATGCCGCCTGCGCAGGAAAAACTGAATATTCTCGAGGCTTCATCCGAAATCCTTATAAATAGAGTGCTACAGCAAAAAGATAAGCTCCTTTCCGCCGCTTTATTGTCAGTTTTGCAGGGCATTTCTCCGCTGGTTTGCCGGGAAATTGCAGAAATTACCTGCGGAGAAGATGTAAAGGTAAATACCTTGACAAACGAGAAAATTCAACAGCTTGCAAGCAGCCTTGAAATTTTAAAAAAAACCATTGAAAATGGCAGCGGCAAGGCAATTATGCTGAAAAACAGCGACGAAAAACCCATTGATTTTTCATTTATGGATATAATCCAGTACTGTTCGGCATACAGGCGGCAGGAATTTATAAGCTTTTCGGAACTGCTCGACGAATTCTATTCCGAGCGTGACCGTATTGACAGAACAGGCCAGCGCGCCGCCGATTTGGTGAAAAGCATCAGCAATTCGATTGCCAGAACCTCCCGCAAGCTCAATTTGCAACGCACCGAGCTTTTAGCCTGTGCGGATAGGGAAACTCTCCGTATAAATGCCGAGCTTATCAACGCGAACCAGTATAAATTGGAAAAAGGCGCATTCTTCTGCGATGTCGAAAATTATTATGACGAAAACAAGATGATCAGGATTCCGGTTGACCCGGCACTCAGCCCTTCCGCCAATTCGCAAAAGTATTACAAGGCTTACCGAAAGGCGAAAACCGCAGAACAAATGCTGGCGACCCTCATTGAGCAGGGCGAGCAGGAGCTTCAATACCTCGAAACCGTCGCCGACGCTCTTTTTAGAGCGAGCACACAGGCCGAACTTGACGAAATTCGAAATGAACTGGCTGAAGGCGGTTATATTAAGCACCGCAAAAAAGCGGGGCAAAAGGCCGACAAGCTGCTGCCACCGCTTGAATATACGTCAAAAGACGGCTTCAAAATTCTTGTCGGGCGAAACAACCTGCAAAACGACCGGCTTTCTCTGCGAACCGCCAATAAAAACGACCTTTGGCTGCACACGCAGAAAATCCCCGGCGCGCATGTGATTATTCAGGCTGACAACAGGGATATTACACCCTCTGCCATTGAACAGGCGGCCCAAATCGCCGCTTACCACAGCAAAGCAAGGGAATCAACCCTTGTGCCGGTTGATTACACACCGGTCAAAAACCTGAAAAAGCCGCCCGGCGCGAAGCCGGGCAAGGTAATATACCATGTTTACAATACCATTTGGGTCAGGCCTTCTGTTTTATGAGTGTATGAAGGACATTTATTGGGCCAAAACCTTGAATTCTTCACAAACATGTGTATAATTATAATATTATACTATATACATCTAAACAACCGGAGGTAACAAAATGGCCGAGAACGAAAAAAACAGCTTTGTTCAAACAGAACTTGATATCATGAAGTTCTGGGAGGAAAACAAATGCTACGAGATGCTGCATGAAAAGAATAAGGATAAGCCGAGATTCCGCTTTTTGGACGGCCCTATAACCGCCAATAACCCAATGGGCATTCATCATGCCTGGGGCAGGAGCCTGAAGGATATCTTTATTCGCTATAAGGCCATGCAGGGCTTCGACTGCCGCTGCCAAAACGGCTTTGACTCGCAGGGCCTTTGGGTTGAAGTGGAAGTTGAAAAAGAACTCGGCTTTGAAAGCAAGCGGGATATTGAAGAGTACGGCATGGATAAGTTCACCCGGAAATGCGTTGAAAGAGTGGAACGCTTTTCCGGCATTATAACCGAGCAGTCCAAGCGCCTTGGCCAATGGATGGACTGGGACCATTCCTATTTTACCAATACGGACCAAAACATTGAAGGCATCTGGTATTTCCTGAAAAAATGCAACGAAAACGGCTGGCTCAGGCGCGAATACAAACCGATGCCCTGGTGCCCCCGCTGCGGAACCTCCCTTTCGGAGCATGAAATGACAGGCTCCTATAAAATGATGACGCATAATTCCGTGTTTTTCAAACTGCCCATCACCGATTTTCCGTGCGCGGCGGGTGAACCGGCCCGCAAAATCATTGTTTGGACAACGACACCGTGGACACTTTCGTCCAATGTCGCCCTTGCGGTGAACCCGGAAATCGACTATGTCGAAGTGAAAGTCAAGAGCGATGACGCGCTGCTGATTCTTGCCAAAAACGCCATCAAACACCTCGGGGACGACAAGCTTGAGGTGGTCAGGGTTTTCAAGGGCGCGGACCTTGCCGGACTAAAATACGATTCCTGCTTCCCAGAGTTCGCGGCGCAGGAGGGAATCGAGCATATCATCGTGCCGTGGGCAGATGTTGACGCCGCGGAAGGCGTGGGTGTTGTGCATATTGCGCCCGGCTGCGGCGTGGAGGACTTTGAGCTCGGCTCAAGCCTCGGTTTGCCGCAGGTTATGCCTGTGGACGACGGCGGGATATTCCTTGAAGGTTTCGGATTCTTAACCGGGAAGGACAGCCACAGCGCGGCAGGTGAAATCTTTGAAGAACTTGAAAAAAGAGGCAAACTTTATAAAGTTGAGCCCCATGAGCATAGCTATCCGGTATGCTGGCGCTGCAAAACGGAAGTTATTTTCCGCCTGGTTCCGGCCTGGTATATCGCTACCGAGGAGCTCAAACCCCGCCTTATCAAGGCATCCGACAGTGTCAAGTGGGAGCCGGAGTCAAACGGCAAGCGCATGAACGACTGGCTGCTGAACATGGGGGACTGGAACATATCCCGCAAGCGCTACTATGGCATGCCGCTCCCGTTTTACCCCTGCCCGGAGTGCGGCGAGGTGACGGTGGTCGGCTCAAAGGCCGAGTTAAAAGCGCTTGGCGGCGAAGGCGTGGATGCATTGCCCGAGCTTCACAGGCCTTGGATTGACGAAATTAAAATCATCTGCCCGAAGTGTGGCGCGAAAGTCAGCCGAATCAGCGAAATCGGCGATGTCTGGTTAGATGCCGGCATTGTTCCGTTTTCCACCCTTGGTTATTTTGATAATAAAGTGGACTGGCGAAAAAATTATCCGGTTGAATGGGTAACGGAAATGCGCGAGCAGGTCCGCCTTTGGTTTTACTCCATGCTGTTCATGAGCGTTGTGCTGGAAGACCGCGCGCCATATGAACGGGTATTGTCGCATAATTCCGTTATCGCCGAGGACGGGTCCAAGTTTTCAAAAACAGGCTTTATGATAAGATTTGACGAAGCCGCGGAAAAAATAGGCGCGGATACCATCCGTTACCTCTATGCAGGCGCGCCGGTTGCCAACGATGTCCGTTTCGGCTTCAATCTGGGTGATGAGGCAAGGCGCAAGCTGCTTTCTTTCTGGAACATTTTTACTTTCTTTGATACATACGCATCTATCGACAAGCCCAACTTTGAGACATACAAACTCAACAAAGCGGCGCTTACCCCGATTGACCGCTGGCTGATTATCCGCACAAATGAGTATATCAAAAAAGCCACGGAATGCATGGATGATTATAAAACTTATTCGCTGGTAAAAGAATTTGAAATCTTTACCGATGATATTTCCAACTGGTATATCCGCACAAACCGCCGCCGTTTCTGGAAGACAGAGGACGAGGCGGATAAAATGGTTGCCTACTGGGTGCTGTATTTTGCGCTGGATACCTGCGTCAAAACAATGGCGCCGGTTATCCCGTTTATGACGGAGAAAATTTGGCAGGAATTGACCCGCAAGGTTCTGCCAAGTTCTCCGGTTTCAGTACATTTAAGCGACTGGCCGAAAGTGCTTGAGGGGTTTGAAGATGACGGTATTGTGGAGCAGACCGCGTTGGCAAGGGATGCCATCAACACGGCGATGCGCCTGAGAAACGAGCAGCAGCTGAAGGTCCGCCAGCCGTTGAACAAGATGTATATTTGTACAAGCGCCGAAATTGCGAAAAAAATAAAGGTCTTCGAAAAGAACGTTTTGGATGAACTCAATATCAAAGAAGTTGAATATATCAGCGATTTCAATGTGCTGGAGGATTCATACCTTGCGGTTAACTTTAAAGCCGCCGGCGCTGTATTGAAACAGAATGTCAACAAATTCAAGCAAAGCCTTGAAGAAGCGACGCCTGAGCAAATGAAGGAAATGGTTCACCAGCTCGATAAGGGCGACAGAGTGAAAGTTCCCGGGTGGGATGAAGACTTTGACGGTGAACTGTTTATTAAACAGTCCCGCACAAAGGCCGGTATCGCCTGCGCCGAGGGGTCCGGCGAAATGACCGTTGCGCTTGACATCGTTTTGACCGAACAGCTCGAAAGAGAAGGCGCGGTCAGGGATATTGTCCGCCAGTGCCAGCTGCTGCGCAAGGAAGCGGGCTATATCGTCGAGCAGAGAATAATCGTTGCGATAAACAGCGCGAGCGAATTTATCATCGAGGCCCTTGAAGAAAGCCGCACCCACATTGCCGCGGAGCTCTTGGCAACCGAGGTTTTGCTTAATAAGGAAATCAAAGCCGATATGGTGAAAGTGTTTGAGGTCGGCGACGACATGGTGACCATCGCGGTGAAGAAATCACTGTAGGGAATGTTCCCCCGTATCGGGGATTAATCTCACGTGTCGTTCCGTGTTAATTTCGAAAGGAAATGACAGATTATGAAAAAATTTCTCTTCTACTTAGTCGAGTTTACTTGGGCTATACTGCAGAATCTTGTCGGCGGTATCGCTTACTTGATTTTATCGCGAAAGCACAAGCACGAGCGGTTCCACAATTCTTTCATTACCTATGTAGAGAAGAAAGGCTTTGGCGGCGTTTCATTTGGTATTTTTATTTTTATTAATCCCGGTAAAAAAGAGGACTGGCTGCACGATTCCCGGATTCATGAGTACGGACATACCATTCAGTCGCTTTTTCTCGGTCCCGTCTGGTTTTTAGTCATCGCGTTGCCTTCCGTCATCTGGTGCGGTATGCCGGCGCTCATCAAGTACCGCGAGAAACAGGATGTTTCCTATTATTGGCTCTTTTGCGAGGGCTGGTCAAACCTGTGGGGTGCCCGCTGGAGCAAGGAAAACTTCATCAGCGATGAAATGCGCAACAGGGGTTACTTCGGGAAACCGTTAAAAAAATACATTGCACAGCAATAGAATAATTCTTTTTCGCCAAAGATATATGAATGCAACCGTGAAACGGAGGCGATTATTGTAATGGGTGATTATGACGCGTTTTCTGCCGGTGTTGAATTCGGCGGGCTGCGCAGCAGGCAGGAGATTAAACTGCTTATCTGCTTTTTACTGGAAAGCCTTGAAAGGCCGCTTTCGAAGGGGCAAATTAACGAGATTTTGCAGGAACACGGGCTTGCCAACTATTTTGATGTCAACCAGGCTTTGAGCGAACTGATTGACGGCGGCACAGTTGTTTCCGAGTTGTTTGAGGAGCAGGAGTTTTTGTCGCTTACCGCGAAGGTGAAAGAGGCAACTGTTCTGCTTGAAAACGACCTGCCGAAATCCGTGCGGGAAAAGGCGCTCAACTCAGCGGTAAAACTTCAGACGCTTGCCAGACGCCGGCGCGAAAGCAAGATTGACGTTGAAAAGCTTGAAACAGGTTACCATGTGACCTTCACCATCTCGGATAAAAGCGATATTTTGATGCGGCTTACGGTGTATGTTGCCGATATTTCCCAGGTTGAAACGGTTAAACAGGGCTTTCTCAACGACCCGGTCGGTCTTTATTCCGGTATCATCGCCGCATTGACGGCATAGGGTAGAGAAGAAGCCGCACTTCCCAATACTTTCCATTTCTTGAAAGGATGTGTTTTCTATGTTTAAAAAAGTTTTATGTATTCTCTTGGCAATGACAGTTATGCTTGTGTCTTTCAGCGGCTGCGGCAAGCAAGTCGTAACAGCAAAAGTTGACAAAACAGCTTCAATAGCTGATTTTGCCGCGTATAAAAAGGAAATAACCGCAATTATGGATGCTTCCGGCGTGAAATACAAATACAGCGAACAGGTATTCGGCAGCGAGTCGGCTGCCAAAGCAGCAACCCCTTACATTTTAATAATGAAGTTCGATTTGCAGACCGCTTTGAAAGAAGAAATAATAGTAGGGCTGACAAACAAAAACAGTATGGAGAGTTTTACCGTTTCCATCCAGTTGGACAGAAAAAGAATAAAAGACTGCAAGCTGAATATTCGCGATTACCCCTATGTCAGGAAGATTTTCAACCTGGTTTCGGTCATCCAGGTTTCGGCCTTCAGCTGCAACAGCCTGTTAAATTCAACCCGCAGCGGTATTGTAAAAGCGTATGCGGCGCATCCGAAAAGCTTTTACAGAAGCAAAAACAAGTACTTCGGCCAGGATAAAACAAAAACCTGGTTTTTGCAATATACAGTCTATTACCAAACGGCTGCTATTCCGACGGTGTTTGAAGAAACGCTTATTTTCAACGGCAATTTGGCGCCAAGAGCTGCAACAGATTAATATTGACGAAAACGAATTGATGAGTTAATCGGGAGGTCGAATAATTGGGTGAGCGGATCAAGCGGGCAATAGGCGTTTTGGGTGAGCGGAGCAAGCGGGCAATAGGCGTTGAAGGCAGCTTTAAAGAGGCTATATTGCCGATGATCGGCTACAATTCCGCCAATATTATGTTTGGCGGCGCCGGTTATATTATCAGCATTTATTTTTTGGCTTTTCTGACTCAGGTTGAAGGCTTGCAGCCGGGGCAGGCGGGTTTGGTTATCCTGTTCGGGCAGCTTTGGGACGCGATTGCCGACCCCGCAATGGGAATTATTACCGACCGTACGCGCTCAAAATACGGCAGGCACAGACGCTATTTTATTTGGGGGATAATACCGGTTGCACTTTCCTATTTTATGCTTTGGAACTCGTTTGGCATTTCGGCATTAAACAACTCAAACTACACCATGCTTTACTACATATTTGCGTATATGTTTTTTAACACTGCTTATACCCTCGTTGCGGTTCCGTATGTCGCGATGCTTCCCGAATTGGCACCCGGGTATTTTTTGAGGACGCAGTATAAATCGGTGGAATATTTGACAAATTCCGTCGGCATGATCTCTTCTTTTATGCTTGTTTCGTTCACATTGGGGTTTGTCAACATGAAAACGCCGTCACCGGCTATGCGCCCTGCATTCATGGCATTCGGCATTATCCTTTGTTTTTGGTTTTCTTTACCGCTGATTTTTACCTTTAAAAGCACCAAAGAGCCGAGTTCGGTCGATATGGTGCTTCCGCCGCTCGATATCGTGTCGTTCATTGAGGAGTTTTTGCAGGTTTTCAGGAACAAGTCCTTCCGCAGGTTTTTTTATATCAGCCTGTTTTTTATGATGTGCAGGGGCTTTTACGGCAGCTCAAGCCAATATTTTATCCGCTATATCGCGCAAAAAAATAACCGGTATAATTTGATTGTTTCCGTTTCCGGCGTCGCTGAGGCGTCGGGGTTTCCGCTGAACTTCTGGCTGACAAAAAAATACGGCAAACAGTTTTGCGGCAAGCTGCTGGCTCCGCTGATGTTATTGGGGACAGCGTTAAACTTTTTTGTAGGCCCCAATACTCCTGTTATTGTTATTTTTATCGCGGTTTCGCTTTATTCTTTCGGCTATTCCGGCGTCGGATTCGTGGGCACCACCATCCAGCCGGATGTTACCGATGTGGATGAAATGATAACCGGCAGGCGCCGCGAGGGTGTTACCGCGACATTCAGCTCCTTTATCAAAAAAACAATCAGCGGGCTTATGAACGCGATGACCGGTTTAATTCTGAGTTCTTTCGGTTTCGTAACAGATATTACAGGCAAAAAAGAGATAGCGCAAACGGCAAGCGGAATTTTCGGGCTTAGGCTTACTTATATTGTCCTTCCGCTAATTTTCGGTGTTTTGTCGGTGCTGGCTATCTACTTTTATAAAATGTCAAAAGCCGACCATGAAATGATAAGGACCGCCATTGATGAGAAGAAAGATAAAGGTTTCGCAACGCTTAATGATGAGCAAAAAGCAAAATGTGAGGAGATTGCCGGGCAAAAGTTTGAGGAAATGTGGATTGGAAAGGGTGCATCCGAAACTGTGGAGGCGTGAATATGATAATAATCAAAAAAATCTTAGCGCTGTTAATGAGTTTTATAATGGCACTTGTGTCTTTCGGGTTCAGCTTTATTTTTCCGGATAAATCGGAGGTGTTTGTTATACCTGCATATCCCGTAGACCAATGGCAAGGCAAAAATCTTTATATCAACGGCAAGCTTGTTGACATCCAAATTGAAGACGGCCAAGCTGTTACAGGGCCGGTATCGCCGACTTTCCGGTTCGATAAAAGCCTGGCATTAAGTGTGAACGATAACAGCAAAACGCCTTTTAACTATTACGGCTTTTCTCTGCAGAGCAGCGAGCCGTTAAAGGGATACATCACTTATAATATTTTAGGCATCAGCCAATCAGAGGAGTTTTTTATTGAAAAGTCCGCTCAGCCCATTGAGTTTTTCAGTTTTATTGACGGCTATTTCAAAAGCATGAAGGGTTACGGTATCAGCAAAATCAGCTTCGAAAACCTCGGGAGCGAACCTGCAACAATTGTCATAAACGGTTTAGCGACTTTTAACCGCGAAGTGCTTGACGACACTGTTTTTATCAGCGACGCGAACTATAAAATCGGTGTGTCCTTGCAGTGGGGCGGGGCTTTGAGTTATCTGGAATATTTAAAGGCAAATGTGCAGGCGGTGCGCACAGCGGACGATGTTATCATCGGTGTTGACAGCCTCGCGAAATACGGCGGAACGCTTATAACGGATAAAGTCAACCTGATTAACCGTGCCGATACGGGCCGGCTTGTTCAGCAGTCTTATTACGGGACAAACGGCGAGCACGACGGCTATATTCAAGGCACCTCTTTCAACACCTTGTGGAGCTATAATCCGGTTCAGGGCGGAAACCAGTTCGGCGACGCGAGCAAGATTGTGAACTGCAGAATTACCGCCGATTCCATTTATATCAAATGCCGGCCGATGGATTGGGCAAAGCACGCGGTGGATATTACACCTTCCTATATGGAGGCAACCTATACATTGAAGGATGGCTATGTCAAGGTTGACTGCCGTTTTGTTGACTTTTCAAAATGGGAAAGCGTTTTGCGCGGTCAGGAACTGCCGGCCTTTTATGCCGACGAACCGCTCAATTCCTTCCGTTATTACGGCGGGAATTCGCCGTGGACCGGTGATAACCAAATAAAGCACGAAGACAACCTCATCTTTTGGCCGGACGCCGGCATGCCGACCTTCCAGGCAACCGAGTATTGGTGCGCCTGGACAAATATGGAGGATAACGGCTTCGGTATCGGCCTTTATGTGCCGGGCATCAGCAATATGCTCGCCGGCATAGCTGACCGCGGCGGAAAAATAGGGGACGACCCGTCAACTTCGGGACCGACCTCTTATGTGGCGGCGCTGAAATCCCTTTCCATTAAAAGCTTTGTACCGCTGCAATACAGCTATTTGGTCGCGGCCGGCAATATCAGCGATATCAGGCAGACTTTTACGCAAAACAGAAATGTAATCGATAACACGGCTTTGTTAAATTATTAAACGGAGGTAAATTCATGACAAACGCAAGGTGCGAATACGCAAAGGAAATTTATTCAAAATTAGGTATTGACACAGACGCTTCAATCAAAAGGCTGTCGGATGTTAAAATTTCTGTTCACTGCTGGCAGGGCGACGATGTCGGCGGATTTGAGAACAGCGGCGAACTTTCCGGCGGGATTGCGGCAACCGGCAATTACCCGGGCAAAGCGCGCAACGCCGCGGAGCTGATGGCGGATATCGACATGGCTCTTTCGCTGATACCCGGCAAACACAAAATCAATGTACACGCGATTTATGCAATAACGGATGAACCGGTGAGCCGCGACAAACTCGAGCCGAAGCATTTCGCCAAATGGGTTGAGTTTGCCAAGGCACGCGGGTTGGGGCTGGACATTAACCCGACGCTTTTCTCGCATCCGCTGGCGGCTGACGGGCTGACCCTTTCGCATCCGGATGAAAATATCCGTAAATTCTGGATTGACCACTGCATCGCCATGCGCAAAGTCGGCGAATATTTCGGGAAAGAACTCGGCATTCCCAGCGTAAACAATGTCTGGATACCTGACGGCTATAAGGATATCCCCGCAGACCGTCTCGGGCCGCGCGCCCGTTTAAAGGATTCGCTGGACCAAATCTTTGCCGAAAAGATTGACAAGCGTTATTTGATTGACACGGTAGAGTCCAAGGTGTTCGGTATCGGCGTTGAATCCTACACCGTCGGTTCCCATGAATTTTACCTTAATTACGCGGCGAAGAACGATGTTATCTGCCTGTTGGATAACGGCCATTTCCACCCGACAGAGGTTGTTTCCGACAAAATCCCGTCCATGTTGCTTTTCTCGGACAAGGTTGCGCTCCATGTCACCAGAGGTGTGCGGTGGGACAGCGACCATGTCGTCATTTTTGATGACGAACTCAAAGAGATTGCCAAGGAGATTGTCCGCTGCAACGCGCTTGACAGGGTGCTGATAGGGCTTGATTATTTTGACGCGAGCATTAACCGCGCTGCCGCCTGGGTTATCGGTATGCGCAATATGCAGAAGGCGCTGCTGGTCGCCCTATTATACCCCGCCGATAAACTTCGCGGCTTGCAGGATGAGAGCAAGTTTACCCGCCTGATGGTAATGAGCGAGGAACTGAAGTTTTACCCGTTCGCCGATGTTTGGGATTATTTCTGCGAACAGCAAAAAGTCCCCGCGAACGAGGACTGGCTGAATACAATCGAACAGTATGAAAAGGATGTTTTAAGCAAAAGGGCATAGGGTAAAAACGATAAAATGTAGACGGTTCTCATGTGTTTTATACACGCGGGAACCGTCCTTTTTATATGCTGTTCGGTATTCGTGTCATTTTACGTTAAAATTCAGAAATTATTCGTGTAAAATTACGTTAATAAAATTGAAATAGCAGTTGATTATTACACGAATGTGTGGTACACTGCAATTAACATTGAAAGGATGGTGAACTTATGTATAGAAAAATCATGGAATATTTAGCGAATTGGAAGAACAGCCCTTACCGTAAACCGCTGATTTTACAAGGCGCGAGGCAGGTAGGCAAAACCTATTCTGTTTTGGAGTTTGGGCGTGAGCAATATGAAAACGTAGCCTACTTTAATTTTGAAACCAATCCTGCCCTGATAAAAACCTTTGAGGAAAGTATTGAACCGGCTGTATTAATTCCTATTTTGTCTCATATTGCCAGCCAAACGATTATTAAAGAAACAACACTGATAGTTTTTGATGAAGTTCAGCTCTGTGAAAGAGCATTAACATCTTTAAAATATTTTTCGGAAAACGCACCGGAATTTCATATTATTGTTGCCGGCAGTTTGCTTGGTGTTGCGGTTAACAGGGAACGGTTTTCATTTCCCGTCGGTAAAGTTGATATAAAAACCTTATATCCGATGGATATGGAGGAATTCTTCTTGGCTTGCGGCGAAGGCGATTTGGTCGCAAAGATAAAACAATGCTTCGAGAATAACTCGCCGATGCCAACTGCTTTACATGAATCTGCAATGCAGTATTATCGTCAATACCTTGTTGTAGGCGGTATGCCGGACTGCGTGAACAAATTTCTTGAAACGAAGGATTATATCTTCGTAAGACATACACAAAGTATGATATTGTAGAGCTATCTGAACGATATGAGTAAATACAACAACATAAACGAGATTAAGAAAACACACTTGGCATATGATAATATTACTGTTCAGCTTTCAAAAAAGAATACAAGATTTCAGTTTAAACTGATTAAAAAAGGCGCGAGAGCGGCGGAATTTGAAAATGCTATTGAATGGCTTTGTTTATCGGGGATTGTCAGCCGAATTTACCGTGTTGAACACATCAAGAAACCGCTTGAAAATTATCGCGACATTGATTCGTTTAAGATTTATGTTTCAGATGTCGGATTGCTTTGCGCTAAAAAAGAAATTATACCTGAAGACGTTTTTTACCTTTCAAGCGAGTTGAACGATTTTAAAGGCGGAATGGTTGAGAACTATGTATGCAATCAATTAATTGCAAATGATTATACAAATTATTACTGGGAATCCGAAAGAGGCGCCGAGGTTGATTTTATCATTCAACGGGAAGGTAAAATTATCCCTGTTGAGGTTAAATCAGCCGATAACACAAAAGCAAAAAGCCTGAATTTGTATATTGAAATGAATAAACCGGAGTATGCGATAAAGCTATCCGCTAAAAACTTCGGATTTGAGACCGGTAAAAAAACGGTTCCTTTATATGCAGCTTTTTGTATATGAATAAACCTTTGAATTCAACGAATAATTTGGGGAGTTTTGAAAACAAAATCCAAAAACTCCTTAAACTTACCGAGTTTTGGGAATGAAAGTAAGCGGGAAATAAACGGGTGTCTGTAAAAGCCGAACGAGAAGCGGTAAACTCATCTCAAAAAGAAAAGGAGCAAAAGAGATGAGAAGAAGCGAGCAGGAAAAAGTGGAACTGTTGGAGAAA
>Ga0073936_10001490_pt1 | contig 35973 bp, 15 predicted proteins | sample AliMusrvi5mmetaG_FD_87041 | JGI IMG/M metagenome (GOLD analysis project Ga0073936, IMG submission 87041) | Freshwater lake bacterial and archeal communities from Alinen Mustajarvi, Finland, to study Microbial Dark Matter (Phase II) - Alinen... | ecosystem: Environmental > Aquatic > Freshwater >...
CCCCTGCCGCAGCGGGGGAAGGGGTGGGGATGGGGGCCACGTCGTAAACATTGCGTAGACCCATGCACAGATGAAAGAGGCGAATTACCATGGCGACGTTCAGCATCAACCGAAGGGAATCCCCGTCTTCTGGTTAGGCGAAATCGAATACAGTCGGCGGAGAACCGACGTTGGTGACGTTGGCGCCACCGCAGAGCCCAATAAGCACGCCCGGCGGATTGCTGCCGGGCGTGCCAAAGGCGGCGCTGGGTAGATAGGTAGCCCGCTATTGTGTGGGTACGATCGGCAAAAGCGCAAAGCTGATATTTTGCGCATAGGCGTTTTGCGACCCATTCGAAAAGGAAAAAAGCGCCAGTTGATTCTGATTTTTCACTAGATTCCAGTTGAAATTCGTCACATACCAACCGATGATACCGGGCGGTCCGTTGTTTTTGACTCGCGAACACACGGTCGTCGCCTTGGAATTGATGATGTAGGTGGTCATGCGGAAAAACACGTTCGAACTATAGAGCTGGCTGGTATCGGTCGAAGTCGCGCTGGGATTGAAACTGTAGGCCAGACTCGCCGTCGGTCCCCAGGTGGCATTCTGATTGGTGGAAAATCCGCCGCACATCGTCAGATAGCAGCCGGCGGTATAGCTGGCAGTGGTGACCGGAGTGGCCAAATAGGCGCCCAACGCCACCTCCATATAGTTCCACGCCTGACTGGTCGCCAGATCGGCAGTGATCATCACATTGGGGGGCGTGCTGCTGCTGCTGTAGCAGGCGGAATCGGGGATGGTGTAGACGGTCGGTGCAGCATCGGTTACGTATTGCGAGCCATTCCAGTGGCCGGGCTGAATGCCATACGTAGCAGGCGCATAGGAATTGATCTGTGCCGGCTGACTCATCACCACCGGTGATCCATCGAAAGGGGTATACCCTTTCGCCAGCAATGGCCCAAGCAGCGAGCCCGGCGTATTGGGATTATTGATCACTTCCGCGGCGACATGACCATCCACACAGGAGAGAATCACGGCATCTTTATTGTTGTGACGCGTGTCGATGTCGATGTTCCAGTCTGCAATCTGATAACTCGCGCGCGCATTTAACGCATTGTAGTCTGCGGTCAACGGCGTGGTCGCCGGCGTGAGCATATTGCCTAACGTGACGCCATACAGCGAAGCGTTAAAGCCGTAATTCGGCGTAGAGGCGCTGCCCGGATCGCTGGTGGAAGGACAATGAAATACTTCCGCCGGCAGGCCGGGGAGTTTCGTCGCCCAGACGGTAGCGTCTGCCGGAAAAAAACTCTCGTCATTATCCTGAACATAGATAGCCACCGCGGCCGCGATCTGTCGTTGATTGCTGGTGCAGGTAGCCTGCCAGGACTTTTCCCGCGCTTTGGCGAACACCGGAAACAGGATCGCCGCCAATACGGCGATGATGGCAATGACTACCAATAATTCAATAAGTGTAAATCCCTGCTTTGCGTAATGTGTCATGTTATTACCCTCTGCATGAAAAATAATGGCTACCCGTACCAACCGATGGGTAGATCAGGTATATCATGATAAATATACCTGTAAAGCGCTGGTTTGTCAATTAGAAAAAGCACCAATAAAAGCGGTCAATGACGGTGGCGACTTTCAGCATCGACCGAAGGAACCCCTTTCCTACTGACTGGGCAAAATCGAATACAGGCGCACGTTTTGCGCTTTCTGGGTAACGCTGCCGTTGCTGCCCATGACGACCTGGAAGATGTTGTTTTGGGCGATAGTAGCAAGGTTGGTGACCGGAATTTCCAGGATGTTCATCACGTTGGCAAAGCTTGCGCCGCTGCCCGGCATGCCACCGGTGGTGCCATCATCATACCAGACCATATCCATATAACCATCGATAATGTAGAGGCGCAACCCATAGAAATGTTGCGTTCCCCCACTGGGATAGCAGGCCGGCGCCGGATATTTGATCGCAAACGTATTGTTTAGCATGTAGTACTGGGACCAGATAGGCTGATAACCGACGCTGGTGACGTTGGCGCCGCCGCAGAGCCCCAGCACCACGCCCGGCGGATTGCTGCCGCTGGTGCCAAAGGCGGCGCCGGTGACGCCCCAAATATTGAGCCAGGTGAAGGCATGATTCCAGTTGTCATTCTGCTGCAATTCCGCTTCCACGTAGATAGCCGGGGCGGAGGTGGCTGTGGATGAGCAATACATGCCGGCCGGCAGCGCGGTAACATCGACGCAGACCGCCGAAGCACTGGCATAGCCGGACACCTGGGATGATAAGTCGACCGTGATCGGCAGATTGACATAGGGCGTATAACCGCGCGACACCAGCGTGCCCAGGTTGGAGACAATGGCCTGGGTCATCGTCGGAATGGAACTGGTGCCGGGCAGCGCTTCGTGCACCACGTGCCCGTCCAGGCAGGCGAGAATGACCCCGGTGGCGTGGCGAGGGTCGATATCGTTGTCCCAATCGATGATCTGGTAACTCGCGCGCGCGTTGAGCGCATTGTAATCTGCCAGCATCGGGATGTTGGCCGGATTCGGCAGATTGCCCAGCGTTTGCCCATACAGCGAAAAATTCAAGCCATAGTTGGGGGTTGCGGAACTGCCCGGATCGCTGGTAGTGGGGCAATGGTAGACTTCCGCCGGCAAACCGTTCAATTTGGTACACCAGACGGTGGTATCCGGTTGCGGCGAGTTCGGGCCGGGCATGAAGGTCTCTTCATTATCTTGTATATACATGAGCAGTGCGGCAGCGATCTGCCGTTGATTGCTCAAGCAGGTACTCTGCCACGCTTTCTCGCGCGCTTTGGCAAAGATCGGAAAGAGAATTGCTGCCAGCACGGCGATGATGGCTATGACGACCAATAATTCGATGAGGGTGAAACCTCGTTTGATATCGGAGAGCATATGCATCCCTCCTTATTTCATCGGAATCGGTTTTTTGAAATAGATGATATTGAGATTCTGGCAGTACCCCCAGATCGTGCCGTTGGAATTTGACACCAGCCCTACCTGATTATTACCTACCAATGATGACCAGTCGATAACATTGGTACCTGACGCCGCTGACAGGATTTGTGGCTGCCCCGGGGTATTGTTATTGTAGGTATACAACAACGTCACCAGCGAAACATCGGCTTTTGTGGCCGCCGTGGTACTGGGCTTGATGACCGCAAATATTCGATTGAAATATGCCGCGGAGCCGCTATAGCCGCTGGTACAAAAATCAAGATAAGTGGTACCCGCGTTGACCCAGGCGGGATAGCCGGCGGAAACCACCGTCCCGGCAGTCGCGCTGGGGCCATAATAGTCGTTCGAATAATTCAACCCGGTTTGTGTAACCCAACACGCTTTGTTGCACTCTCCAACGAAAATGCCGTTGTTCACGGTGGTAACCCCGTTGGAAGTGGGGGCAGCCGTAACTTGGTTCGAGCTTACATACAGGCCGAGTCCCGTGTATTGATAGACACCGTTGATCCCGCTGGGCGCCACGTCGGCCCAGATGGTGATCACCGGTGCGCTCCCGCCCTGGTAGACCGCACCGTTGGGAATCGTGAACGTGGTTGCGCTATACGTGGGGGTATTCGCTCCGGCCATATGCACGGAAAACTGGGGTTTGTAGGAGACAATCGATTTGCCGGTGTCATAAGGAGTATAACCGCGGCTGATCAGCGTGGCCAGATAGCCCAGACTGGTGTCGCGCGTCATCGCGTTCATCGTACCGCTGCCTGGCTGCGCGGTGGTGGCAATCTGCTCCCAACTGACGTGGCCGTCCATACAGGAGAGGACGACCCCGTCGGAATGGCGCGGGTCGAGGTCTTTGTTCCAGTCGGCAACTTGATACAGCGACTTCGCCGCCTTGACATTGTAGTCCACCGTGAGCGGGCAGGTCGCGGGTTTACTCACATCTCCCATCGCCGCGCCGTATAGTGCGGCATTAAAGCCATAAGCGGGCATCGAACCGGTGCCTTTAAAGTTGTTGAGCGAGGGACAGTTAAAGATATTGGCGGGCAGATTGAGTGCATTGCTCCACATACTGCTGGACGGCATGAAGGTGGAATTGTTATCCTGCGCATACATGGTGATGCCCAGGGCTATCTGGCGCTGGTTGTTCAGGCAGGTCGTTTGCCGGGCCTTTTCGCGAGCTTTCGCAAAGACCGGAAAGAGAATAGCCGCCAACACGGCGATGATGGCAATGACCACCAATAATTCAATGAGGGTGAATCCGTGTCTACCGCGAGATCCCATGTAAACCTCCTTACGCGAAACTTATCGGTAGCTGTACCAACCGATGGGTACTGATGTAATTGAATGTTATATCATAACTGCCTACACATAGTATTGTCAAGAGAATTACGCGGTTGTAATGCTGTATTTTTCGAAAATGTGGTATGATTCACCCGGAAAGCTGAGCGGTTAATAGCTCACTGTCAAATCTTCACAAAGCGAGATATGGTTATGAGGCGTTTCTTCACTCTACTGATGCTGCTCCTCTTTTCGGCGCTATTGGTCGCGGCGAAAACATTGCAACCGCTGCAACAATTTACCCTGACTGAGTCGTTCGGGGTGGCGCATCCGGAGCAAATCGTGCGGTTTCCGCTTACGGCGGATATCGATCCGGCGCGGACCGTGCTGGAAGATGACCAGGGACAACTGGTGCCGTTCCAACTGCTGCACGATCATCAACTCGCCGTGCGGACCGACCTGCCGGCGGGAACGACGCGGCATTGGTCGCTGGTATCCGGCAAACCGCTGCCACCACTGGCCGCCGTGAAGATCACCGCTTCCACGCGCTATTACGAAGTGACCAACGAATTGATCGGCATCCGAGTGCCGGTCGCTCCCGCCGACCTGGCGCAGACGCCCGCGCCGATTCAGGGATTGCGCTACCAGGATGGCGTGTGGACCGCGCAGGGACCGAACCTGATGGCGCGCCCGGCAAAGGCGATGAAGGTGGAAGTGCTGGAGAACGGCCCGCTGATCGCGCGGTTGAAGGTCTCCTACCGGTATGATACCTCCCGGCTGCATTCCTCCCGGCCCGAGTTGCCGGATATCCCGGCCGGCGAGGGGGGGTATGCCACCACTATTGAGGTGCAGGCCGGCCAACCGTCGATACTGTTTGAAGAAGAGAGCGAGACGGATATTGCCTACCGGGTCGATATCTCCGCGGGGTTGCATCCCGACCGCGCGCAATATCGCGGGCATCACGCCTCATCTCCTGAAGCGGGAATGGAACCTGACGGGAAAGTGTATGCCTATAACAACAACACGCGCCACGATGCGCTGGTGAAGCTCAACTTCGACGGCAAAGCGAAAGATCGCTTTTCACAAACCACCTGTCCCTTCATGTCGCACTGGGACCCGTGGGCGGTGGATACCGGGTTTTACTGGGAACTCTACGCCTCCGCGCTGGACGGCAGCAACAACCTGTTTGGCACCTTCGCTGGTCCGGCGTCGCGGCTCATCAATCCCGGTCTCTCCGGCGTCAGCTTCGACACGCGCCGGGAAGGCGACCAGCCGGTCACCGCGCTGCAGGTTAGTTTTCGGCGCCTGATGCCCACGCAACTATACACGACGCATATGCGCTTCGACTGGGGCATCTTTCTTGGCAAAAAGAGCGCCGATCTGAAACCGCAGTTGGAAGTGCAGGGGATCAACCGGCAGATGAACCTGCATGGCGGGATGAACCTCACCAAACTTGCCGCGCTGCCGGCCACGTTTCCCGATCCCGTGCAAGGCTACGGCTGTCTGTACGCTCCGGTGACCGCCTGGAAAGGCGTAGCGGATGCGCTGCGCGAAGAGCATGCGCACGGGGGAAACAAAATCTATTATCAGCAATACAATGCCAATCCCTACCTGAAATCGCTGCTGGAGTATTGGACGAATCCAACACCGGAGGTGGCGAAAAAAACCGCGGATGAGGTGACCGGATTCGCCCGTGCCTATCTGGATACGCTGGTAAACGGGGAAGGCATCTACCAGCATCACACCCACTATTTCATGGGTGCATCAAGTATGTCGAGTTATCTCACCTGGCTCGATCAATTGCTGGCTTCCGAACAGGTCACACCGGAGACAAAAACGTCGCTGAAGCAGGCGGCGGCGCTGTTCGGCTACGCGTTATGGGATAACGATGTCGCGCCCATGCAGGACAACTGCGGCATGAACTGGGGGCCGGCCAATATGTCCGCCATGTGGCGGGGGACGCGTTATAATTACACCCTCTTCCTCGCCAACCATCCCGTGTTCCATCCGCAGGTCGAGGCGATCCGCCGGCAGGCATCCGGCCTCTTGCATGATTATGTCAATTCCGCCGGCGCCTGCACGGCCTGCGCGCATTACACCACCGCCTCCATGGTGCCTATTCTCAACCTGTTGCAGCAATTGCAGATGAGCCGGATTACGGATGTCTTTGCTACCGATCCACTGATCGAGCGCTATGCCGAGTGGGAGATGCAGCTCATGACCCCGCCTGAAGTGCGCTTCGGCGGCTTACGCAAACTCATCGCTGTCGGCGACGGCGGTACCGAACAGTGCGTGCGGCTCGGGCAACTGGGCACCGGCCTGGCGAAGAGCCATCCGGGGTTGAGCGCGCGGGTGATCGGCGCCTGGAACATGATGGGATCGCCGCAGGACAACTTCTACGGTCCGTCGATCCTGAAGATCGATGCGACGTTGCCGGCGGCGTCGCCGAATCTCGGCGACGCGCACTTCGAAGGCTGGCAGTCGGTGATGCGTGCCGGGTGGGAGACACCCGACGAATCCGCCGTCTACTTCATCAATGGCGATACGCTGTCCGACCATCGCCACAACGATCAGGGGGAAGTGATCCTGTATGCCCTCGGTGCGCCGTTGTCGCTGGATTTCGGCTCGATGTATTATCCCCGACCGAGTGGGGGATTGATGCACAGCCTGGCGCTGCCCGAAGCGGGGTTGGGACGCGCGTGGGATGCGGATAACGTTCCGCTCGATGCGCCCGCCGGCCCGGGCGGACGCTCCGCCTGGTGGAACACGCGCGCGCTGCCGTTTGCCACCTTCCCCCAGAGCGCCTGCGCCGCCGCGCAATTCTCCGGCATCGATGCGCGTTCCGATCAGCAGTGGCTGCGTAGCGTGCGTTTCCTGCATCCCGACCCGGCGCATCCGGTGATCGTCATCGACGACCAATTCTTCGGCAAAAACTTGCTCGGAAAGCCGGTGATTTCCACCCTCAACTTGATGGCGCAAGGCGAGGTGACGACGCCAGCCGGCAAAGTGACGCCGGTAGAACGCACGCATCAAGCGAACCAGAACACCACCCCCGACCAGTTGCCTTCCGCCGGTACGCCGTTTGCGCTGCCGCCGGGATTGAACAAGTTTTCCTTCACCGGCCAGTGGCTGATCGATTGGGACTTATATACCGACGCCGCGACGCCAATGCAAGCGGAAATCGGCAATTGGGGCGAGAAGTGGCATCCGTCCACCGAACAAAGCCAGTTCGCCAAAGCGCAGCACCGTCCCTTCGAGGAACGCCAGCACATTCTCCGCCTGCGCGGGCAGGATCGCATCCGCACCATCCTGCTCCCGTATCGCAAAGGCGCGCGACCCGACCTGCTGACGGTGGAAAAGCAGGAGACGGCCACGATCATCCACGATGGCGAGATGACGGTAACACTGAGCGATCACGGCTACACCTGTGTGCGTGGTGATACGCAAAGTCTGACCGCATTCGACAGCGAGCCGGTAGACGGCCTGGGGATGCATATCCAGGGTGGCGCAGCGGAGATTGCGTTGGGGAAGGACAGCGGCACGCTCACCCTTTCCGGCGCTCCCGGCGAACGAAAGATCGTCCTTCCCAAACACTGGCGGTTGGCGGCAAATCAAGCAGTGACTGCCGATGGTGACGGCTGGACCGTGAAATATGCCGGCAATCCGCTGACGTTGAAGATAGAATTATCGGCAAAATAAACGAAGATATGTGCATATACGGATTGTGTGATCAAATGGAGACTGCTTCGGAAGCAGTTAGCATGAAGGCTATGGACCGCCGGCATCCCTGCCGGCGCTGTGGGGAGGTTGTCTGCTACGGGGGCGCCGGCAGAGATGCCGGCGGTCCATGGCCGATATGCCGACGCCCGAAGCAGATCGCAGCAGATCACACAATCCGTATAGTACCACCGCAAAGCGCTTTGGGCTCGTAGTAGCGCCGCAGCCGCAGCAAGGCGCGTCTGGCATATTGCAAGGCGCGTCCGGCATCCTGTTGTAGTGCCGGTAATGTTAATTCCATAGCCCACAGCATCGCTGTGGGACTGTGGGACCCCTTTTTTGGCGCGCGAGCGTCCTCGCGAGCACTCCAGTGGTTGAGTAGACTACGGAAAACCATCGGGGTGCTCGCGAGGACGCTCGCGCGCCAGGGGGCTGAACGATTACGGTCTGCGAATTGCCCGAGTAATATAAAACCAGTTGGAGTCAAACAATGCGTATGCAACCTCTCTCGCTCTTGGCACTGGCTCTGCTTGCCGTGCTCATTGTCCCAGCCTGGGGCGCTACCGCGCTGGCGACGTTCACCGTGCGCGATTACCTGCATCATAACTGGCCGGCGCAGTTGGTGCATTTCGGCGTCGAGAATCTGCCGGTGGGGGCTGTGCAACCCCAACAGGCGGTGATCCTCGATGCGGAGAATGTGCCGCATGCCTGCCAGTGGAGCGAGGTGCAGACATATCCCGATGGTTCGCTGCGCACCGGCGTGGTGTGGTTCCTCACCGATCTGCCGGCGGATAGCACCAGGGTGTATCGACTGGCGGCAGGAACAGCGCCGGCGACGCCGTTGCCGGTCACCGTACGCAAAGCGCCGGGCATCATCGAACTGGACGGCGGGGTGGGGCAGGTGGCCGTGCGCGTGCCGGATGTCACTCCCCTGGCCGCGCCGCAGTCGTTGTCCACCTTGCCGGCACCGTTATTGGGCGTGCGACTTCCGGGCGGTTCCTGGGCGGGAAAAGGTTGGTTGGCCGGTACATTGCCGATTGCGTCCGTCGAGACGAAACTCACCGCGAATGGCCCGCTGTTTGCGGAAGCACTGGTCACTTATCATGCCGTGCAGGGAAAAGCTTATGCCGTGCGCGTGCGGGTAGAGACCAATAGCCCGCTGGTGATGGTCGAAGAACAGTTCGATTTCCCCGCGGCGCAAAATGCCGCTCCCAGCGATAAACAGGCGGAACCCACCGATGGGGGAAAGATTCCACTGGTCTGCTTCTCCTTGAGCGAAGGCCTGCATCCCGATATCGTGCGTTATCGCGCCCATGCCGCGTCGCAAGCGCGCCGAACCATCCAGGCGCCGGAATATAACACCCAGGAAGGCAGCTACACGCTCGATTTGACTAAACGCGAGCGCCAGTGGTCGGTGCTGGGGTGGATGAGTTGGTGGCCGGATTCCGGCTCCTATTACACCGTCTATCGTCAGGCGGATGGGGATGCCGGCGCGGTGCTCAGTATCATGCGCACCTTCTCCGGACGCTGGTTCAATCCCACCGGCTTGCAGGTATGGAGCGATCCGGCGCAGGGGTTATACCTGGCGGCGCCATTGGGCATCACCCATCAGCGCACCTGGGCAGTTGACGGCATCCATGACGAGGAGATCAATACCGACATCTATTCCGGTGGGCTCGATTGCGAAATGCCTCCCGATATTGGCAAACGCAGTTGGGCGCTGTATGTCGGGACGAAAGGACGCGCTATCCCGAAAGACGGTTCGTTTACTGCCTCCGGGGCGAATCGGGCGATGATCGATCGTGGTGAATGGACGCTCGACAAGGTCAAGGACTGGCCATTGCGTTGGGACAGCCTGCAACCCATCACGCGTCCGCGCCTGCACAACGCGCCGGAGCGCGCGGCTGAAGTATATGCGGCGGCTAAGCCGGTCAACGCCGAAGATGTATTGAAAGGCCAGCGCGCGTTCGTGGCCGATCTATTGGCGACTGGTACGCTGGGACGCAATACCCACTTCTTCCCGGGCACCGGGCAGGCGCGTGGTGCAGTGCTGGGCGCTGATTACGCGCTGGCCAATCCGGCCACCACCCCGGCACAGGCGCAGGAACTGCGCACATTGCTGGCCTTTCAAGCGCAGGTACTGGCCGACCGGGATTATTTTCCGGTCGGCACCGGCTTCCATCTCGGCAATCCGAATATGCCGTTGTCGCTCAATTCCTGCCTGGCGCTGATCGGCTGCGAACTGCCCGATCATCCGCTGGCGGCGGGTTGGGCGATGCGTGGGGTGATGAAGATCAGCGGCGCGTTCGATAAATACGTCGATCCGGTCAGCGGCGCCTGGAACGAATGCCCACATTACATGTACGACGCCTCGCTATATCAGATGTTCGAGGGGATGTATGCGCTGCGCTTCAGCGGCTATGGCGATCTGTTCGACCGGCCTTCCGTAAAGCGCCTGCTGGAATACGCCATGGGCATCATGCCGCCGCCGGATGCGCGCTTCGGCATCCGCATTATCCCCACCGAAGGCAATACCTCGCTGGAAGGCTGCACCATGCTCGGTTGGGCCGCCAACGCGTATACCCATACCGACCCGGAGCTGTCCGCGCGCTTGCAATGGATGTGGCGGGAGGACGGCAGCTTGACCACCTATGCCGGCTCCAACTTGTTGACCAATCCCGCCCTGCCCGAAAAAACGCCCACCTGCGGCTCGACCTGGTTCCGTGGGTTCGGCGCGATTTTGCGCAACGGCTTTCCCGCTCCGAATGAGACATACATGGCGTATCGGCAAGGACCGTGGATCAGCCATTTCGAAGACGGCGATCAGGGCAGTTGGCATCTGTATGCCAAAGGCGCGCCGCTCTCGCTCGATTTCGCTTCGCAATATGGCCCAACGATGGAGCGTCCGTGGTTGCACAACCGCATCAGCGTAGAGCATAAAATGGATCCATCGGGGATGCATCTGCATGATATCGATGACTTCCGCACCCTGGCCGCGACGGACTATGTCTCCGGTCAGGCCGTCATCGACACGCTCTACCCGATGTCCGAGACACCGTATCATCCGATGGAGATACTGCCGAATGCCCCGGTCTCTCCGGCGGAGTCGATCGCTCCGCTGCGCTGGCGGCGGTCGATCCTCTTCGTGAAAGACCGCGATATGCTCGGTCCCAACTATTTCCTGGTGCGCGATGCATTCGGCAATGCTACCAAGCCGACCGACTGGTCCACCTGGTGTCTGGCGAACGAGGTGAAATTCGACGGCAACATCGCGCGCTTTACCGGACAATACGGCGTCGATCTCGACGTGGTGTCGCTTGCGCCGGAGAAGGCGGTCTGGGAGCAGAATCACGACGCCATCCCGCCCCCGCCGACAGTGGCGAAACTCTCCTACGGTCCCGGCGTGCCCGGCTGGCCGAAGGAATACCAGCAACCCGCGCAGGCGCATCCGCCGATCATGAGCCACAACTTCATGTACCTGGGCGACCTGTGGAGAAAGGTGAATGGGAAGAAGGTCTTCGAGGAACGGCAGATTTGCGTGCGCTTGGCACAACCGGCCGGGGCGGGCTATCTCGTGCTGCTCTATCCGCGCAAGCATGATGGCGAAGCGATTCCCACCTATGCCGCCTGGGCCAATGGGCACGGCGCAAAGGTGATGCTGCCCACGGAAACGCATTACTTGCTGCTGGCAGCGGAACCGGTGTCCGTCACCGAAGGCAATATCTCCGTCCAGGCCGACACCGCTGTCATTCGCACCGCGAAGAACCGGACCGTCCTCACGCTCATCCATGGCGGGCATTTGCGAGCAGAAGGCAGCGAACTGACCGCTGCTGGGGCGGCGTCGCTGGAAGTCGAGGGGAACAAAGCCGCCGGTGAACTATCCGGCCCGCAAACGATCACCGTGCGCCTGCCGTTCAACGGAAAGATCACCCTCGATGGCCAACCCGCCGGCAAGACGACCGGGCATAGCGCCACGCTAACCGTCACTGCCGGACGGCATACATTTAACGTCGAATAGCCGGAAGCTGAAGGGAAGAAGCGCTCACCACGAAGTGGTGCGCGTCAATATCCCACAGTGGAAGCTGTGGGAACCAATGCAAAATGGTAACCGTTCTCACTGGCGCGCGAGCGTCCTCGCGAGCACCGGAGGAGGATACCCGACATGCTCGCGGGGACGCTCGCGCGCCAGTGAGAACGGTTACCAAAAAAAACGAAAGCCCCGGTCGGGGTGACAGAAGACAGGCGTTCTGTCACCCAACCGGGGCAGGGGTATTCCATTACGAAAACCTTATCGTATTTCCCACATCGCTGCATCCTACATCCTACATCCTACATCCTACATCCTGCATCTCACTTCACCAAATGCGCCCCTTCCCAATGATTCAACCCCATGTATTCATGGTAGGGGAACTTACGCAAGTCTACCTGTTTCGCCGGATCGTTTTTATGTGCGATGAGCAGGCGCTGGCGCGGAGTGTCGAGTGAACCGGTGCCGCCGGCATATTCATGCGAGCGCTGGCAGGTGTCGATCTCCTGTTGGATGATCTCCGGCAGGCTGGGGAGACCCGCGTAGGGTTGCGAGCCGGCGCAGACGTGATAGGAGGCCTGGAACCAGTTGCGGATGCTGGCCATATAGCAGCGATGGATGCCGATCTCGCTGCGCTGCGTCTCCAGGCAAGCGCGTTGTTCCGCACTTAACGAAGGATCAGCGAGCATCGTTTCGAGCAGTGCCAACGCCTGCTCATCGGCGGGCAGGGTGACTTCTTCCAACTGGCGAATGACGTAGCGCTTGATGTCATCGCGATAATGCAGGAAGCGCCAGGCTCCGCCCTGACCGGAACTCATCTTCTCCTGGTCGCGCACCACCGGAGTGAGGAAATAGTCGAGATCGTGCTGACCGAGTAGGTCCGGATTCGGGATAATCGGTCCTGCCATCAGCAACGGTTGGCAGAAGAAGGAATGCCCGCCGCCGCCCGGCATGGGCCATTCGCGATCGGCCACTTCGGAAAGCCGCCATACCTGGCACAACTGATCGGCGCGCGCTTCGCCCACCCAGGAGACCGCCAGTTTTCGCACCGCCGCCGTCGTATCTTGCTGCCCGTCGCGGGTGGCTTGCACGAAGATGGCACTGTTCGCATTATACTTGCTGCTGCCGCTGGCGCCGCCGGTGATGTTGCAGGCGCCCCAGCTCAGGTATTTCATCATGATCTCGTGCGTTTGATAGGGGCACGGCGCGTCGGACGGACCGCCGTAATAGTCGGGGTTGTAATTGATATATACGGTGCCGTTGCCGGCGTTCAGCACATCGTCGATGCGCGCTTTGGTGTCGGCATCCTGCCAGGCGCGCGCTTCCGCGCGCACTTCCGGTTTATGGATATCCGGTCCCACTGCCATATTCGCCCAGCGATCTTCCAGCCCGCCGCCCCAGGCGAAAGCGCCATAGACGGACACTGCCAGGCCTTCCGGCGCGCCGTCCAGCAAGTCTTTCCGTTCGCGCGGAAGGAGGCCGGAGGTCATCACCACGCGGAACTCCGGATTGATCGTGCGTCCGGCGTTGATCAGCGTGCGGCAGAAGGTCTGCGCTTGTTTGCCGGTCGGAATCTTCCGGCAGTGGCACGGACCGTTCGGACCGGAATAGAGATGCTCGGAATAGCAGAAGCCGCCACCGGAATCGCAGGAAAAGATGTGCAGTTCATCGATTTCCGGCACCAGTTTCAGCAGGTTTGCGGTCAGTTGGTGGTAATGGTCCTGCACCGCCGGCACTTCGGGACACAGCGCAAAGAGCGGTGTGGTCGAGCAGGCGGGATTGTCCACGCGTGGCCCGCGCAGTTCGGGATAACGCTGGAAAAAACTTTCCGGCATAAAGGTCATCTCGACGCAGCGCACCCAGCAACGAAACCCATATTTCTTCGCCAGTTGGGCATTCCAGAGGAGCAACTTGCGATTTTCCTCCAGGATGTCGGGATGATATAGCCCATCGTTATAAGTCGAGGTGACGTATTTATCCGGCGTGTAACCATAGGTGGTGAAGCGCAGATAGGAATTCTCCGGGTCCATCAACCACGGAATCGAGGCGATTGCATCGTTGATCATCACGTGCGTCACGCCGCAGCGATGCAACTTTTCCGCATGCTGCTCTACTTTTGCCCAATACGCCGCCGGGTCTTCCCCCGCAAAGCGCGGAAACGGTCCCCCGACCAAAACCCGCTCGATACGCGCTGTCGAAACAGCCATAATAAGTCTCCTTTTAACATTTTGCGAATCAAGAGCCGTTTGTAGTTAACCCCGCAGCGCAGCGGAGGGGTGTCAGCCCCATAATCAAAAAAGGAAAGCCCCGACACACCCCTTCGCTTCGCTACGGGGTTAGCTACGAACAAGTTTCCTCTTCAGCTATTACTTCACCGCCGTCCCGGTCGTCGGCGGATTCTGGTTATCACTCAAGGCGGAGATGGCAACGTCGTCGATCCATGCCGTACCGCTGGGCACGGTAAAGCTCATTTGCGTCGCGTCGCGGACGAGAAAGACGCTGGTGGTAAAGGAAAAATACGTCCAATCCTGGTCAGCTTTGCCCAGGTTGAAAAGATCTTTCGCGACTCCCGGATACGCGATACTGAGCCGGACGCCGGGATCGCCCACACCTTTCGTCTTCACCCATCCGCGTACCCACCAGCGTTTGGCATACGCTTCGATGATATACTGATTGATATTGACGCCCGCTTTGCCGGCGCCGTCGATGCGCAGCGAATAGTGATCGCCATGACCGACCGTTTCGTCGCGCGTGCCGCCTTCCCAATACATCTGCGCGCTCGGATTCTGCCAGTTGCTCGTCTGCGCGAAGGTGTTTCCGGACGGAATGAAGGGGGTGAGGACACTCTTATCGGCTGCCACCGCGGCAGTGAGCTTCGACTGCGCGAAGAGGGTATCCGCTTCTGCCGGCGGGAGCGCGGTAAGGGTGAACGCGTAACGGCGCTCATCGCCGGGAGTCAGCTTCAAGCCTGCGCCCACTTCGCGATGGTGATAATCATATCCCCAGTTGCATTGTCCCAGGTGATAAACGCGCCCTTTGGGTTGCGCCCAGTCGATGGCGTTCTCGAAACACGGGCAGGCGCCGGGATCGGGGTAGAGGAAGTCGGTGCATTTTCCCCATTGCCCCTCGGCTTCATCATGACCGAGCGGATCGATCATCGCATAGCGATCCCAATTGCCGCCTGGCGCTTGATAGACCAACCAGCGATGTCCCGCCGGATTCCAGGTATGGGTGACTTCCGGGCCGGGGACGCGGTTGTTATAGACGTAGGGATCGTAAAACTCGAACTCATTGAAGTTCGCCGGCGCGGTCGCTTTCGCATGCACCTGGTATTCATAGCGATAGACGCCGCGCGCATCGTCATAGCGCACCGTGCAGGTGTAATCGACCTGCATCGCTTGTTTCCAGATCGAGTGGTAACTGAAAGTGAGCGTTTTTCCGGTACTGGTAACTTTGAGGGCGTCGGGCAATTCCCCCTGTACCACCGGGCACCCCCCGTCGTTGCACGGCGGGCCCATGTAGTTATCATAGGCGGCGCGCCAACCGGGTTTGAGCTTCACCGCAACATGCATCATCGCACCGCGTGACAGCTCGGTGCCTTTATCCACTTCCTGCTTGTAGAAGCAACTGATCGGTTCATTGCCGTCGAAGAGGATTAATCCGCTGCGTGGCGTCATGTGGAAACCGGGATGCTCGGTCAGGATATTCTGCGTCGGCGCGAAACGGAAATTCGGCTGATGCGCCGGCATGGTTTCTTTACGGCTCTTATGCTGTTCGATGGTGAATTCGCTGAAGTTGGTCTCGCTTTTCCACACCGTCAACCCAACCTGACCGTGCGTATACGGCAAAGTGCGGTCCCAGTAATCCATCACCTGCTTGCCGTCCACCGAAGCGAGCAGATGCGCGCCGCGCCAATTGATAACCAGGTTGTGCTCCTTGCCCACCGCGATTTTGCACGGAATCAGTTGCAGAAAGCCGCCGGTGGCATCCCACAGCGCCAATTCGCCGCGCGCCGCGGAAACTTGCACGCGGTAGAAGTTCAAGGCGTCCTGATAGCCAAGCACCACGCCGGCATCCCAGCCGGGGAGATTCTCTCCCCAGTGAAATCCCCAGCGCACGCAGCCGCCGGGCAGTTGGCGCGCGGCGTTGGAACTGTTCGCAACGGTAAAGCGCGTAGTGACCTGCACATTCTGCTGGTCGCCCGGCATCAACATCGTGCTCCAGCAGTTGGTCAACCCGGTCGCGTGTAATGCGCCGTCCTGTTCCTTCCAGGCGCCGAATGGCGGTTCCGGCACCGGCAGCGGCATGCGCGAGTCGGCGGGGATGACCTTCGGCAACCCATCCGGCGGAATGGCCTCGGTGCAGGAATCGACCGTGCGCGCTTCCGTCCATTTGTCCAACGGCACCGACGACCAGTTCTTAACCGGCGCGGCCAATGTTGCGCTCATGCTGACCAGCATGAGACTGATGATCACCCATTTCGTCATGGCTTTCTCCCTCATGATATGCGTTTATTGGAACCGCAGATAACGCAGATTTCGCAGATTAATTATTTCAACACAAAGGTGCTGAGGAATTATTTAGGTAACCGTTTCGGCCATCCTGGCGCGCGAGCGTCCTCGCGAGCACTCCGGTGGTTGAGTAGACTACGGATGGTCGTATCGAAACCACCGGAGTGCTCGCGAGGACGCTCGCGCGCCAGTGAGCCGGAACGGAAACGAAAAAATTAATCTGCGAAATCTGCGTAATCTGCGGTTCCGAACTCCTCTGTTATTTCACGGTGACTTTAGCGCCTACCGGCAGCACGAGCGTTTTCCCGTTCTCGAGTGTCACGGTAAAGGCTCCCTCCCCGCTGATCGTCTTACCGGCGACGGTGATCTCCGTTTTTCCTTCCGAGTTGATCACGGTGATCTTCCCGGATTTGTAGAACCGTACCGCGCCGGCGGTTCCGTGGAAATTCACTCGCTCATCGGTAAACGAAAAGGGAAGGGAATTCAGCAGGGCGTAATCGGTCGCGATCGGGGTGGTGACTTTCACCACGCCTTCCGCCGGGTTGGTATACGTCGCCTCCGGGTCGCCGTCTTTCAGCCGCGGATAGAGCACCACCAGATACCCCTTGCCGACCGGCTGTTTCAGGCGCAGGAACAGTTGCGTTTCCTGCAATTTCCCACCCGGAAAGAATTTCGGATCGAAGCCGACAAACCGCCCATATGGATAGTCGGGATGACTATATTTGCCGGTTTCCGGCTCGACACCCGTTGGCTGGGCCACAAAGACATCCATATCCACCTTGCACTGGCCGTCGAAGTGATAGACATTGCCGTTGCGCGTCATGCTGTTGGCGAGGAACCAGAAGCTGTCATCGGTCGGGCGGCTGGGCGCGCCGGCGAAAGTATCGCGCAGCACGAAATAGTTCGGTCCTTTCGGATCGCCATCTTTGAGGAAGAGCACCTGCCGGTGCCAATTCGTCATCGGGATGCGCTGCCAGTCGGGCAGTTGCGGCCAACTCTGATTTTCTTCCGGCAACCAGGCCATCGCGGTCGCGTTCACCGCCGGGTATTCGGTTTTGAGCGGGCGGATGCTGTCGATGTCGCGCACACCGTGCGCGTAATCGGCTTCCGGCGTCAACGCCGTCGCTGTCATTCGGGTGATATCGCGCTCCGATTCTTCGAGCATATGGTCGACGCTGACGCGATTGCGCAACCAGGGCCGGCAAAACATGGTGAAGTAGCCGTTGCCGAAGTGCAGGTTGATCGGTTGTCCTTTGGCATACAGCGTATAGCACATCTGGTCAGTTTCCCACTCATAGTGCCCGTCGCAGTTGCCGGCCTTGAAGAAGAAATAGGTTTCATACGGCGTGCCGTAGCCGTGGTGGAAAAAGACGCCGTCGTCGGTGTGGTTCACACTCGGCAGCACCGGCGCTTCATCGGTGACGATCTTCACCTGCTTGTCAGCCGGCATCGTCTGGTTGCCGAACCATTGCAGTTGTGCCGCCAGCTTGGGGTCGCGTTTTTGGTAATACTCGACCATGATTTTGGTGAATTCCTGCGGCACGGAGAAATAGGACGCCCCATTGCCGAACTCCAGCGTCATGCGATGGTTGAAGTAGCGCGGATCGGGCGGCAGCGACCAGTCGAGCAGGAAACGCATACAGGCTTTATACCGCGGCGTGTCGAGCGCGTCACCGATGCCGGCGTCCAGCAGCGCCTGGTTCACCTGGGCGATCTCCGTCAGCGTGACCCCCAAGGTGTAATGCGGGTCTTCATACGGCGCGCCGGTATCGCGGGTGAACCGCTCGATATAATCTTTGGTAAATGCCAGTGTCCACGCGCCCCATTGCTGATAAAGCGGGTGATCTTTCACCAGCAGCGCCGACTTGATCCGCATATCCATCGCCATAATGGACATGTTCGGGTTGCCGAGATGCGGACCCGCACCCCAGGGGAAAGCGTCCAGCGAATTCAATATGTAGGCTTGATAGCCGCAGAGATGGCGTAAGAGTTGACGGTCGGCGGCGGTAATGGCTTTCGGGTTGTCGATCACCGGCGCCACCGTCGGATAGCGACTGTGCGTCAGACTGCGATGCGTCCACATCGAGTAACTGCCATAGTTGCCCAGCGCCTTATAGGCCTGCAACCAGTTCTGCATAATGGTCAGCGCGGCCTTGCCGTCTTTGCTCGTTTCCGTCGCCCAGGTGGCCTTTGCCAGCGGGTCCGGCCACTCCAGCGTCCAGTCTTTCACCTCATCCAACGGCGCCGCGCCGAGTTGGGTGGCCTGGTGCAGCAGCGAATCGAGATGCGCCTGCGTTTCGTCTTCCGCTGGCGTGAGCATGATGCCGTAATCGCGTCGCGCGGTGGTTTCCGGCACGTCGAGTGTCTTGCCGGTGTAGTTGGGGCTGTGATACCCGAAGCCTTCCGAGGCCCAGCCTTGCCGGTAGGTTTGCAATGGTAAAGCGGCGACCAGGTCACCGTTCGTGGTGGTGCGGAAACGCAGGGAGAGCGGATTCTTCCAATTGATCGGTTTCACCGAGACAAAGCCGATGGCATCTTTGCCCGGTTCGACAAAGCGAATGCCGATGTTGGCGCGCGGGCTCCAGCAGGGGGCAGCGGTCAGATAGTAATCCGTGCGATCCTGCTTGAACGTCAGCGTATAGCCATTGACCACCGATCCGGCGGCGTCCATCCCGCCGGTATCTTTCAACACCTGCTGTTTGAATTGGTTCACCAGGTTATGAAAATCCTCCGTGTCGGTGCGGCCGGTGTAAAAAGCCTGCGTCGGTTTGAACTGGTCGCCATTGAGGGTGAGATTGTAAAAGTGGTCCGCCTGGTCCCAATTGCGGTTATCGAATCCGGTGTCGAATTCTTCCTGAATCCGTACCAGCGGGCAGCCGTTTATCACACGGGCTTTGAACGTCCAGTAGCCGGCATCAAAGAGGTAGCTGATCTTCGCTTCCGCAAAGAGCGGGCCGTTGGCGGTCAACTCGGTCTGGTAGGATTTCACTTTGAACGGCACCGCCAGCCGGCCCACGCCGGTGACATGACCGGAAGGCAACAATAATCCCTGGATCGGCCCCGGCACGTCGGACGCCGGCGACGGCCATTCGTAAGTCTTCGCGCCTGCCGGCAGCTTGATGCCGATCGGGGTGGGGGAGTTGGTGATCATGGTAAGGATATGGCCTTCTGTTTTTACCGTCACGCCGGCATCGTCCGGCGCTTTCTTCCCCGGGAGCAGCGTATAGGCAACCGCCCCATTGGCCGGCACATTGGCGAAGAACCACACCTTGCAGGCGCGCACGGCGCCATCGTCATAGCGCACGACATCGCTGACCTGGCTGGGAATCGCTTTCCCCTTGTCGATTTCCACGCGAACGTTGGCCGCGCCGGTGAACGCGCCGGGGGCAAAATCAAGCGGATAATGCACCAGTTCATGTTGCCACCCGCTACCGAGGTAATCGGTGAGTGTGACCGTGGTGGCACGGGGAGCCGCCGTTGAAACGCTTGCAATGCAAGCAGCAAGTAGACACGCCAATAGCGTCCATTGAGACATGGTAACCTCTTTCGTGATGCGAAGATTCCTGGGACCGCGGCCATCCTGGCCGCCCCGTTTACCCAATACTTTACTTAACAGAGCGGCCAGGATGGCCGCGGTCCCAGGAAAACCATTATTATTTAACTGTGACTATGGCGTCTTTCGGCACCAGAGTGACTATTCCGTTCTCCAGTGTCACCTGAAAGACGCCGGTACCGCTGATCGTCTTGCCGGCGACCGTGATAGTCGCATCTCCTTCGCTGTTGATGACGGCGATTCGACCGGTCTTAAAGAAACGCACCGCACCCGCGTTGCCGTGAAAGCTCACCCGGTCATCTTTGAAGGTAAATGCCATGGAGTTCAGGAACGCGTAGTCGGTGGACAGCGGCGTCAGGGCACGGATGACATTCTCCGCCGGGGTGGTAAATTCCGCCGGAGGATCGATCTCCTTTAGACGCGGATACAGCGCCACCAGGTAGCCTTGACCGGCGGGTTGCTTAAAGCGGAGGAAATGCTGAATCTCTTTATCGCCAAATTCCTTCCGAACAAATTGCGGATCGGTTTTCACGGGTCGCGCGTAGGAGCTCAGTGGATGATTATACTGTCCGGTTTCCGGCACGCCGCCATGCGGGGAGGCTACAAAGACATCCATATCGACTTTGCACTGCCCGTCGAAATGGTAGAGCGGTCCTTGCCCGCTCATGCCGTTGGCCAAGAACCAGAGGCTAAAATCGGTGGGGCGTGTCGGGGAACCGCCGAAAGTATCGCGCAGCACGAAATAGTTCGGCCCTTTCGGGTCGGCGTCCTTCAGAAAGAGCATTTGCCGGTGCCAGACGGTCATCGGGATGCGTTGCCACGCTGGAGACGCCGGCCAGTTCTGCGCGCCTTCTTCCGGCGCCCAGGCCGAACCGTTAGTCGTGGTGATCGGATAGTCCGTTTTGAGCGGGCGGATGCTGTCAATATCACGCGAGGCGTGCGCATATTCGGTTTCCGGCGTAAAGGCGGTAGCCTGCACCCGCGTGGTGTTGCGCTCCATCTCTTCCAGCATGTGATCGACACTGACGCGGTTGCGCAGCCAGGGTCGAATGAACATGGGATCATACCCGTTATAGAAATGCAGGTTGATCGGCTGGCCTTTGGCATACAAGGTATAGGCCATTTGCTCGGTTTCCCATTCGTAATGCCCGTCGCAATTGCCGGCCATCAGGAACATCAGTGTCTCATACGGGGTGCCGAATCCGTGGCGGAAGAACACCCCGTAGTCCGCATAATATTTGCTGTGCAGCGCCGGCGCCTCATCCGTCACGATTTTCAATTGTTTGTCATCAGGTTGCGATCGGTTGAGCGTCCATTGCAACTGCGCCGCGAGATGCGGATCGCGATCTTTGAAATAGGTCACCAGCCGCTCAAAAGTATCCACGGGGAATGACTGGTAGGGATAGCCGTTGCCAAACGGGAGCATTTGCCGGTGATTGGTGAAGCGGGGATCAGGTGGCATCGACCAGTCGAGCACGCATTGCATGCTGGCTTTGAAGCGCGGGGTATCGAATGCGTCCCCAACCCCGGTCGCCAACAGCGTTTTATTGACCGTGCTGGTATCACCTAGCGTCACCCCGGTGGTATAACCGGGACACTCGTATGGCGCGCCGCTCTCCCGCGTATAGCGCTCGAAGAAGTCCCGCGTAAACGCGCGCGTCCAGTCGCCCCAGGTGTGAAACAGCGGGTGATCCTTCACCAGCGCGGCGGATTGCGCCCGTGCCGCCATCGCCATGCAGGACATGTTCGGATTCCCCAGATGCGGGCCGGCGCCCCACGGGAATTCATCCAGCGAATTCAGCACGTAGGCCTGGAACGCGCATAGCCGCCGGAGCGTGCGGCGGTCTGCCGCGGACAATTCCGCTGGTACATCGAGTACCGCGGCCAGTGAAGGATACCGACACCGCAGAAAACTATAATAGGTCCACATGGAATAACTGCCATAATTGCCGACTGCGCGTTTGGCGATCAGCCAACGGCGCATTATGGCCAGCGCTTCCTGTCCCGTTTTGCCGGTCGTCGTTGCCCACGCGGCGTTCCCCAGCGGGTCCGGCCAGTCCAACACCCAGTCTTTCACCTCATCCAACGGTTGTGCACCGAGTTTAGCGGTCTGGCGGAGTAGGCCGGCGAGGTGCGTGTGCTGCTCGTCCTCTGCCGGGGTGAGCATGATGCCGTAATCGCGTCGCGCGGTCGTTTCCGGCACAAACAGCGTCTGCCCGGTATAGTTGGGGCTGTGGTAGCCGAATCCTTCGGTCGGCCATCCCTGCCGGAACATCTGCAGTGGTAAATTTAAGGTGAGTTCTCCAGCGGCAGTGGTGCAAAAGCGCAGTGAGAGGGGATTCTTCCAGTCGGTGGTTTTCACCGAGGCAAAGCCGATGGCATCCTTGCCCGGTTCCACGAAGCGAATGGCAACCCCGGTGCGCGGGCTCCAGGCGGGCCAGGGGGTGAGGAAATATTCCGTGCGGTTTTGCGCCAATGCGAGCGTATAGCCGTTGACCGTACTGCCCGGCCCGCCTCGCTCCATGCCATCCTGCAGTTCCGGTTGCACATACTGATTCGTCAGGTTGTGAAACTCGTCCGTATCGGTACGCCCGGTGTAATAGGCCTGCGTGGGTTTGAAGCCGTCACCGTTCAGAGTGAAGACGTAAAACCGGTCGGCGGTATCCCAGGCTTGTCCGCTGTGGCCGGTATCGACTTCCTCGGAGATCCGCACCAGCGGGCAACCGCGAATCACGCGCGCGGTGAAGGTCCAATAGCCGCCGTCGAAGCGATAGCGCACGCGCGCTTCGGCAAACAACGGTCCCTGCGCGGTGAGCTCCGTTGCATAGGACTTGACCTTGAATGGCACCGCGAAATGCCCACTGCCGGTGGTGCGTCCCGAGGGAAGCAACAGTGCTTGCAATGGGCCGGATACCTGGGTGGCCGGCACTGGCCAGCGATAGTCTTTACTGCCGTTTAACAGGCGAATACCGATGGGTTGCGGCGTGTTGGTAGCCATTTCAAGGGTATCAGCGGTCGCCTTCACCGTCACTCCGGCCTCTTCCGGGCCACGTTTTCCGGAGGTGATGAGGTAAGTGACGGTGCCTTGATCGGGGATGGTGGCGAAGAACCAGACGTTCATCGCGCGGAGGGAGCCATCGGGATATCGCTGCACGTCGCTGATCTGGCTGGGAAGCGCTTTGCCGCCCTTCACCTCTACGCGCGCAACCGCCATGCCGGGCAACTCACCCGCCGCGAAAGTTAGCGGGTAATGCACCAGCTCCTGCTGCCATCCGCCACCGAGATAATCGGTCAGTGTGACGGTAGTGCGTGGGGACGCCGTCACCATGCTCGCGATGCAGATAACGAGAAAACATTCCAGTAGCGACCACCGAGACATCGTTGACCTCTTTCGTGATGAAAATTGCACGGGATAACCATAATTATAGTCGGTCACTCTGGCGCGCGAGCGTCCTCGCGAGCACTCCGGTGGTTGAGTAGACCATGGATGGTCGTATCGAAACCACCAGAGTGCTCGCGAGGACGCTCGCGCCAGCGTCTCATTTCACCGTCACTTTGGCGTCTTTCGGCTCCAAAGTGACTTTACCGTTCTCCAGCGTTACTTGAAATGCGCCAGTGCCGCTAATCGTCTTGCCGGCGACCGTGATGGTCGCTTCGCCTTCGCTGTTGATGACAGCGATTTGCCCGGTCTTATAGAAGCGCACTGCGCCCGCGTTGCCGTGGAAGCTCACCTGTTTATCTTTAAAAGTCAACGGCGTCGAGTTCAGGAAGGCATAATCAGTCGAAAGCGGCGTCTCGACACGCACCGCGCCTTCCGCCAACGTCGTATAGGTTGCCGCCGGGTCGATGTCCTTCAGACGGGGATACAATACCACCAGATATCCCTTCCCGGTCGGTTGTTTCCAGCGCAAAAATAATTGTGTCTCCTGCAGCTTGCCTTCGGGATGATATTTGGGATCGAAGCCGACTTCGCGCCGGTAGGGTTGTTGCACGTGGCCATACTTCCCGGTCTCCGGATTCATCCCGGCTGGTGATGCCGCATAGACGTCCATATCGACTTTGCATTGACCGTCGAAGTGGTAGGTATCTCCGTTGCGCGTCATGCTGTTCGCCAGGAACCACAGACTGAGGTCGGTCGAGCGGGTGGGGGTGCCGGCGAAAGCGTCGCGCAGCACGAAGTAGTTCGGCCCCTTCGGATCGCTGTCTTTCAGGAACATCACCTGCCGGTGCCATGTCGTCATCGGGATGCGCTGCCACACCGGCGTCGTTGGCCAGCTCAAGTTTTCTTCCGGTGTCCAGGCGTACCCTTTCAGTACCGGATATTCTGTCTTTAGCGGGCGGATGCTGTCGATGTCGCGCGTGGCATGGGCATATTCCACCGCCGGTGTGAAGGAGGCCGCGGTCACCTGCGTCAGGTTGCGCTCGCTTTCCTCGACCATATGATCGATGGAGACCCGATTGCGCAGCCAGGGACGGCAGAACATCGGGAAATAGCCATTGCCGAAGTGCAGATTGATCGGCTGTCCTTTGGCATACAGGGTGTAGCACATCTGGTCCTGTTCCCATTCGGCGTGACCGTCGCAGTTGCCGGCGAAAAGGAAGAACAACGTCTCATACGGCGTCCCGAAGCCATGGCGGAAATAGACCCCGTAATCATCATAATGCACGCTGCCCAACTGGGGCACGATATCATCGGTAATTTTCAGCTTCAAGTTCGGTGGCAGCGTCTGGTTGGCGCACCATTGAAATTGACCGGCGAGTTTGGGATTGCGGTCCTTGTAATAGGTGACGAACTGGGTGGCCATGGTTGGCGGAATGGATTGATAGGAGCAGTTGCCGATGGGCAGCACCACGCGATACCCGAGGAAACGCGGGTCGGGCGGCGTCAGCCAGTCCATCATGAAGCGCATGGCTTTCGGCATTTGCGGCGCATCGAATGCATCGCCGATACCCGCGTCCATCAGGATTTTATTCGCTTGCGCTTGCCAGTCCAGCGTGACGCCCAGCGAATAGTGCGGATTCTCGTACAAAGCGCCGGAATCACGCGTGAAGCGCCGGTTGTATTCCTTGAGGAAAGCCAGCGACCAAGCGCCCCACGGTTTGAACTGTGGGTGATCCTTCACCAGCAGACTGGATTTCGTCCGCGCTTCCATCGCCATCACCGACATGTTCGGGTTATTCAGATGGAATCCCGTGCCATACGGGAAGGTATTGGTTGCGTTCATATCATAGGCGTTCCATGCGCAGAGCCGGCGCAAGGTCACCCGGTCGGCGGCTGACAGGTCGGCAGGAGAATCGATGACCGCCTGCACCGCGGGATATTCGCTCTTGGCAAAGCCGTAGTGGTAGGCCATGGAGAAACGTCCCCATTGGCCGAGGGTATGCGTGGCATTGAAACGCGCGCGCATCGTCGCCAGCGCCTGTTTCCCCTTCGTTGAACTCTCCGCCGCCCACGGCGCTTTCGCCATGGGGTCCGGCCAATCCAGCGTCATGTCCTTCACGGTATCCAACGGCAATGCATCCAGCCGGCTGGCCTGGGTAAACAACGCTTGCAGTTTTTCTGTTTTCTCGTCCACCGCGGGGGAGAGCATGAGGCCGTAGGCGCGGCGGACGGTATGCTCGGTCACGTCCAGCGTCTTGCCGGTGTAGTTCGGGCTATGGTAGGCAAAGCCGTCTACCGGCCACTCTTGCCGATAGGCTTGCAGGGGGAAGCAAAGCTGCGGCTCACCTGTCGCCGTGGTGCGCAGGCGGATACTCAGCGGCTCGCGCCAGTAGGCGGTATCCAACCCGGTCACGCCGATGGCATCGCCGTTGGCTTCCTGAATCTGGGTGAGGCAACCGATGCGCGGCAGACCGCTGGGATATCCCAGCAGGTGGTACAACTCTTGAGCCTTCCCCCGTGGAATATCACCGCCTTGCACCGGTGAAGCGAACCAGCCGTTCGCGATGCCGAAAGCTTTCCAGTCCTCCCGCACGCCGTCTTTCACCAGCGTTGCCAACTCCGGTAGATCGTTATGACCGGTGAAGAAGAATTGTCCGGGCGTAAAACCGCCTCCGGTCAACGGCAGCGTGAAGAAGCGGTCGGCGTCGCACGCCTGCTGCCCGCTGAAGCCGGTATTGAATTCCTCGTGAATAATCACCGTCGGGCAGTCTTTTACCACCCGCGCGACGAGGTTCCAGTAGCCGCCATCGAAGGTGTAGCTGATCTTCGCTTCGGCAAAGATCGGACCGGACGCGAGCAATTCCGTTTTATAGGATTTCACTTTGAAGGGTACCGCAAACCGGCTGGCAGCGGTCAACTTCCCGGACGGCAACAACAAGCCCTGGATCGGTCCCGGCGCATCGACGGCGTTGATTGGCTGGTCGAACGTTTTCGCGCCGCCCAGCAGGCGGATGCCGATGGGTTTGGGCACATTGGTAGTCAAGGTCAGCGTCGTGTCGTCCGTTTTTACCGCGACACCGGCATCGTGCGTTGCCTGCTTCACCGGTGCCAGCAAATAAGTCACCGCTTCGTTGGCCGGCACGGTGGCGAGAAACCAGACGTTGCAGGCGCGCACTGACCCGTCCGCATGACGCGTCACCTCCGTCACCTGGCACGGAATCGTGTTGCCATCTTTCCCCGTCACGCGTATCGCCGACTCGCGCACCGCGCCCGGTGGGAACGCGAGCGAATGATGTACCAGTTCATTCTGCCAGGCCACGCCGAGATAATCGGTGAAGGTGACGGACTGGGGGGGAACGGCTGCGCGAGCACAGCAGATGCAGAGAAAAAGGAGACAGACGGTGAATGCCCATTGATACATGGAGAGCCTCTTTTGCTATCGAGTTGCCAACCGATTGGCGAGGTATATTATACCAGCAAACGCTTAAATGTCAAGAAGGAATTCGTTGCGAATGAGAGGAATACAATAATAGAGGCGGTTGTAAAACCTCGCATCGACGAACCCCGAAACCCACTACCGGGCAGTGTTGGACGGTGACAAAAAAAATGATAACGGAGCGAAACCCTCTGAGCGTGCCGACGGTCAAGGCGATCACCTTGCAAGATATCGCTGACCGCTGCAAGCTGGATAAGACGACCGTGTCGCGCGCGCTTCGCGATGATCGAAAACGGGTCAACGCGCAAACCATCCAATTCGTGCATGAAATCGCCGACGAGATGGGCTACGATCCGTCGCGTCACTTCGCGGCACGGCAATTGGCGCTGCAACGGATGGGACGGCGGCAATTGACGCATACCGTCGCGACATTTTTTCCGCGCCTCACCCGCACACCGCACACCTTTCAGGATCCGTATTACCGTCATATCTACCTGGGAATCGTCGATGAGATCATGGCCGCGGGATTCGGACTGCTGACCATCGATTTAGATATTGACACCAAAACCCGTATTACGCCGGCGCCCTATTTTGCCTCCGGTTTTGTCGATGGCGTCATCACGATGGGACTGACGAAAGAATTGCCGGTCTTCTTTTCCTACCTGCGTGAAAAAGTCCAGGTTGATTTTCCCGTCGTCAGTGTCCTGCACGAATTTTCTCCCTATCCGTCGGTACAGGCTGACGATCGACAGGGAGCCTATCTGGTCGCCGATCATCTGCTGGCATTAGGACATCGCCACCTGCTACATTTTCAACCCGGCGATAGTGTGTTGAGCGTGAATCGTCTGACCGGGTATCACGAAGCATATGCCGCGCATGGACTGTCACCGGAGGTGTATCTGCACAGTTGTCCGGACTGGACTGAATACACGTTTCAGCAACCCGGTCATGCCGATGACGCGCGCTTGGTACTGCGCCAGGCATTGCAGCGCTGGCCATACCTTACCGGCATCCTGGCCAATAATGATCTGTGGGCGGAGAAGCTCGCCGAATGCCTGGCGCAATTGGCGATTGCCGTGCCGGAACAAATGAGCCTGGTCGGATTCGATGATACGCGCATCGACATGCCGGATGCCCTGGGAACGAAGCAACTCACCACCGTCCGGGTACCGTTGGAAGAGATTGGCCGTCGCGGTGCCCTGCTGCTGCTCGATCTCATCCAGAAACCCGTGCTCCAACGTCTCCACGCCGTCGACCGTTCTATCCTGCCGGTCCAACTCGTCGTGCGCACCTCCACCGCGCCACCGCGAGAGCGGTGAGTGTGGGAGTGGAGTGGTGGAGTAGTGGTGTGGTAGAGTGGTAGAGTAGTCATCCCATTCTGTATCCCGCATCCCGCATCCTGCATCCTGCACCCTGTCTCCTCCTCAAAATCGAAACTTATACTGCAGCTTCAGCGACTGTTCGTGCTGGTCGTCGATGTCGCCGGAGAGCGAGAAGTTGGAGAGGTTGGGACCGCCGAACAGGCGATAGGCGGGGAGACGATAGTCACCCCAGGTGCGCCAGGTCGGCGGGATGGCGAAGGTGCGGGTGACACCCAGACGGAGGGTGCCGATTTGCGGCTTACCCAGTTCCGGCGTGATCAACGTGGTTTCCGGCGTCAGCGTGGGGTCCAGATCCACGGAGAAAGTTTCCAGTCCCATCTGGCGAGCGATCTTGTCGAACCAGCCCCGCAAGAATAGGTTCTGTCCCACGCGCATGATCGAGCTGCGTGATTCACCCGGCGTGCCGCTCAGCAAGGTGGCAAAGTCGGTCAATCCGATCAACCGGTCGCGAATTTCATCCGAGCTCAACGGTTGTGCGCCCTGGGGGGCGGATTCCGTATTGAAGGTGATCGGAAATTGCTTGGGCGGGCTTTTCGGATCGCTCGCTTTAATGAAGGGAGCGAAGTCACCGTCGATATTCGCCGAGATGCCATATTTTTCCATCATCCCGGTTGCCTGCGCCTTGCAAATCAAATGCATATCGTTCCAGCGGGTATCGTCCTCTGCCGCGAAGAGTGGGAAATGCATTTCCCCCATGGCTTCGCGGAACGTCAGCGTGCCCCCCGGCAATTGCACGCGTGCCTGGCTGGGAATGACACTGTAATAGACGGACAGGTCAGGCTTCGCCAGCGTGCCGGTCAACCAGCCGAAGGTACCTTTATCCGTCTGCGCGCTGGGGGTATCGGAGGCGTAGCGATCCTTATCTACCAGTCCGCTCAAGGTATCCGAGGTATAGCGGTACGAGGGATAATCTTTATCCACCGGCGGTTTCATCCCGCGCCAGCTCAGCTGCTTCGCCCGCGGCGAATAGACCAGGTCGGAGGGGGAGATGGGGGGGAAGAGCGCGGTCGCGCGGAACGGAATTTCCGCGGAGAGGGTATTTTGCGTGAGGGGATTGTCCGGCGTGATGGCGAAGACATTGCCGGGTCCCATCTGCAGCGCCAATTCCAGTTCCGGGTTAAACGAGGGCAGCGTGGGAGCACCGGAGGAACTCTCTCCGCTTTGTCCCTGTAGCGTCAAGCGCGATTTTTCCGCGTAGACGACGCCGGTGACTTGTGGCTTATGCGTCCCCGCTTGATTGCCCAGGCGCAGATAAGCCGTGACCATGCCCTGGAACAACTGGCGCCAGTGGAGCGGCGTGCGTACCATCTTCACGTAGCAATCGTAATTCAGGACGTCCGCCATGTTCCCTTTGGTGGTGAAGAGCTTTTGTGCATCGATGCCGATGGTGCCCTGAGCCACGAGGGCGCCGGGAGAAAAGGCTTCCTGTTTGGTGTCGCGGCCCAGCAGCGAACTGAACCAACTGACGAATTTATTTTGTTTGCGCGGTTGCGTCGTTTCCACGCGATCGTAGACGGCGGATAGGTCGTTAATGACCAGTTGATTCGTCCCTTTGAAGATATCGGAGTTGAAACCGATATCCAGCGACACCTGCCGCAAGCGATTCGGCAGATCGGCGTCCGCCAACGGTAGAATCACCTCCGGCACGCTGGTACGGAATACGCCATTGTTAATCACCGGATTTTTCAACGTCCCGCTGATGGTAAGCGCACCTTCGATGGTGCCCGCGTCTTTCAGCGGCTTGGGCAGGGTGATGGCCGGGGCATCTTTTCCGGGTAACTGATAAAACAGATAAGTGCCCTTCGGGACGACCGGGGAGATATCATGGCTTTCCAACGGCGCCAGATACGCGCGGATGACATCCAGGCCCTGCCGGGGCAAGTTCAAGGCGAATGCAACCTTCTCATCATCCGGGATATACGGTTGCAGGGAGCCTTTCCAACGGACCGGCAACGAGCCGTAGAACTTCAGCGCTTTGATCGGACTGTCATTCTGGGCTCCCTTAAACTGCAGTGTCGCCGTGCGATTCGGAGCAGCGAAGGTCTTCCCAATGGATAACTGGTTGTCTTTGAGCTCCAACAAGGCATCGAGATTGCCGAACTGCACGTCACCATAGCCGGGTGACAGCACACTGAAGGTGGCGCTCATCGCCGGGGAGGCCGTTAAGCCGCTAATTTGCCCGCGCAGCGACGCTTTGCCATGGAGTTTACTGATCTGCGGATTGTTCAACCAGGTAGCGATATCCGCGAAGTCGATCTTCGCCACATCGAAATCGAAGGACATTTTTCCCGGGATCACGCGACCGTGTTTATCTTTTCCCGGCAAGGTGGCGGAACCGCTGAGATTGGCAAACGCGTCCGCCAATGGACCGTTTTTCGGGTAGGTGGCATAGAAGTGATCGCACTCCAGCTCATTGGTGGCCATGTCGAAGCTGACTTGCCCGTCAATTTCCGGCATGATGTCGCCGCCCATCTCCAGGTGATCGGCGTTCATTTCCACCATGATTTTCGGCGCTTTCAGCGCATGGGTCACCGCAATATCGATCACCGCGTTGCCGTTGAAGGGCAGCGGAATGCTTCGCACCGCCTGATTGAGCGACTGCAATCCCGGTATCTTGCGGAATGCAGCGACGCCGCCGATCTCCGAAACCCCGCGGATGTTTTCCGGAATGGTGATGAGATCGTGCCGCAGCAGATCGAGGTCGGCAAATCCCTTGCGCCCATCGATCAGGGCGCCGGAGAATTGCGTCTTCAAATTGATCTCGCCGGTGGCCAGATTGTAAGAGGAGGTCGTGGGCACCGAAAGGCAATAACTCCGGGCATCGACCACGCGCGAGACGCTGACTTTATTCACGAGCAATGTTTGATCGCCGCCGCGATAGGTGACGTCGGCACTGACCTGCTGGAAGGGGATACCCACCACCTGCAAGGTATTGCCGCCATCGATTTTCGTCTCGACGCGCAGGGATTTCAGCAGCGTCGCGACGAGGGTGCTGCCTGGTTTGGGGGTGAGCTGGGCGGTTGCTTGCGCGGATAATTGGAACGTGCCTTGCACGTCGGCGGGAATACGCAGGCGCAGGTCATTGGTCAACTGCCCGATGCGCGGGTCATCACCCCGGGTGAGCACGGTAAAGTCGTCCAGATTGACGGTGGCATCCGCGCGCAGGGCCAACTGCGTGGGAGAGGCATGCTGCGCATCCAGTCCGACATCGCCGTTCAGCGTGATATCCATCCCATGATAGATTAGGTGGGCATCCTTCAGGGTCAGCACGGCGCCATCGAGCGAAAACGGCACGCGCACATCATCGAGTGAGACCGCGGTGTTGCCGTCGGTATAGACCGGATGGTCGATATGCAGATTCCCCTCGACGTGTAAATCGGCGCCGGCGCGCATGGTGGCATGCGCTTCGATCAAGCCATCGACCGGCAGCGCGGCGACTCCGCACGCTGCCGTCAGCGCTTTGAGCGTCGTGCGCGCGAGGGTGATCTCGCCATCGATAATCCAGCTTTTAGTATCCGGGTCGAGGGTGATCATCGCCGTGGGCAACACCACCTGGTTCGCCCCGGCGATCAAGCGCATTTGACTGACCGCGACTTGCAGTGGAGAGCCCAGATCGGCGCTAATTTGTCCATACAGGTCGTCGAAAGCGTGCCCGCTGACGCTCCCGTTCTTCACATGCACCGAACTTTGCAGGGAGAGCTGCGTGGGCAAGCCGGTGAGATGCCCATCCAGATACGCGGTGCCGGTGATGCCCGCCTGGTGAGTATGCGCCGCCAACGCGGCCAGGTCGAGCGTGCTGCCGCGCACGCTGATATCCAGCGTGGTATCCGCCGCCAGGTGTCCCTGCAGTTGCAGTGTGCCTTCCGGCAGGCGTAATTCACAGCGCTCGACGGTGGCGCGCAGGCCATTTTCGTCCAGGTTCACGCGCACGCTGCTGTCCAGATTGCCTTGCGTCACATCAGCCAGTTGCACCCCACCGAGCATCCGCGACATCATCGCCACGCGGCCATGGTGATCGAGGGTGACGGTCAGCGGTCCGGAGAGAGTGCCGTAGACATCCCGCGGCAGCGAGATCGTGTCGGTAAGCGCGATCGGCTTGGGCAAGAGCTGCGTGAGTGCGGCCTGGAGATCGAGTTGGGCGGCTTCACCGTGGAACAGCATTTGCAGGTCGCTGCTGTTATCCAGACTGACCCAGAGATCGCCGGCGACGCTGCCGCCGAATCCCCGTCCGGACAAGTTGGCCAGCCGAACGGCGCTGCCGTTATAGGAGAAATCCGCCTGCACATCCGTCACGCCGCCGTAAGCGGTGTAGAGTGACGGACCGGAAAAGTGCCCGGTGACTTGCAACTGACTCAACGGCCCGACGATCTGTGCCCACCCGTTCAGCGTACCGCCGGGTTGACAGGGTAAGTTGCCGGTACCGGGGAGCAGGGCAGCGAGTCGCGCCACGCCGACGTCGTTGAAGCGTGCTTGCAGTGCGAGAATCGGCTTGGCGAAATGGGTAATCGTCCCGTCGACGGCGAACGGCAAGCCGTCCACGTCGCCGGTCAGACCGGTTAACTCCACCACGTTATCCGCCACCCCGAGTTGCCCGCGTGCCAGCAGAAATGGGATCGCCTTGTTCGCGTATTGATAGCTCCCGCGCAGATCACGGATATCGACCAGCATGGAGTATTGCCACTCCGGCTGGCCGGTGGTGGGGTTCGCTGTCAATCCGACTTGCAGGCGACCGTTCGCGCGCCCGCCGGTGAGTGTCATCGGGAGTGAGGAAAGCGCGAATTGGCGCCAATACGGCAGGTTGATATCGGTGAACTGCAGCGTGGCGAGGAGATCCGGCTTCCCCTGGCACAGGTTGCCGTTCGCGGCGATGGCGTGCGCGTGATCGGTCAGCGAGACGGCGGTAACGCGGAAGGGCAGGTCATCGCCCACGGTGCTCATGCGCGCGTTCAACTGCACCAGATGTTCATCGATCGCCGGGAGTCCCGGACGCAGCAGGTGCGCATCCTGGTAAACGAACTCTCCGTTATGTACCAGCACTTCCCCGCGAAATTTGTCGGTCGAAGGTTTTCCCGTCGGGGGCTTGCCGACCAGATCGGAAAAATTCCATCGCCCGCGTTGGTCGCGCGTAAGCCGCACATACGGCGCCTCGACCACGACTTGCCGAACGGCGCTGAGCGGGCGGGCGGGAGCGACCCACATGCACAGCGGATCGAAACGCACGGAAATGAGTTTCGCCGCCCATTGCTTGCGGTGGGATTGCAGGCCATCATAGATGGTCAGATTGGATACCTGCACCAATCCGTGCGGATCGATGACGAGTTTCCCCAGCGTGACCTCGCGTTGAAGAGTATAGCGCAGTTGGAGCACGGCCGCCCGGCGCAGCATCTCCGACCAGTCGAGGTGAGACAACGCCAACGCCACGGCCACCAGCGTCACGAGGCCGCCGATCCACGTAAATGGCAACTGCAACCACCGCGCGCGCCCGTGTCCCGCCAGCCGATGTGCTTTCTCTCGCCACCGATGATGAATGAGCATAAACGCTGTCTGTCCTCATGGGCGCACTGCCAGCCGGGGGAACCAACAGTCAAGTAATAAACGCTTCGTCGTACGATTTGATTATAACATAGCACGCTGTTCCGTGCATCATCTTGACGCTCTCGCTATCGCCTGCTATCATAGTCAACGCGTGCCGGCGTGGCGGAATGGCAGACGCAGTGGACTCAAAATCCACCGCCCGCAAGGGCGTGGGGGTTCGACTCCCTTCGCCGGCACCAATACTATCCAGGTAAGAAACTTCTGCTTCCTTCGTGAAAGTAATTCCACGAAGGAATTTTTGTCAGCGTTCAGGCTAACGCCTGGATTTCAGCTCTCACCCCTACCCATTGACCCATCACTTAATCCTTGGTATGCTGATTATAGACCCCTAACAAGCACTAAGTAGGCCTATTCTTTGCCGTGTGACCGGTTCTGATCGTAGCGGACTACTCACATCCGGCGGGAAATGGGCACCTGGCCATATGTAATCACCATCGACAAATTGGAGGAGAACACAATGCTGTCGCGTACTGCGATAAATTTCATGGCAGCCATCGCAATTCTCGGACTGGCGATGAGTGCCTGGGCGATGCCGAGTGGACATGAAGGTCTTTCGTGAGACCTACGGCGTGAAGGCCGGTTCGGCACTCGGAAAGGCGTACTGTGCGGTGTGCCACACCTCGGTGGGCAAAGGGGACAAGCTGAACCCCTATGGCGAAGCGATTGCCGGCGTGCTGACGGAGAAAAAGACCCGGCAGCTCACCAAAGAGATGCTGGCGTCGATTGAAGAGCTCGATTCCGACGGCGACGGCGTGGCGAATGGCGACGAGATCACTGCCGACTCGCTGCCCGGTGATGCGAAAAGTACCCCGTCGCGCGAATGGAAGGTAGCCGTGCTGGCGCCCATCGCCGGCGTCGATAAGGTGGCCGATCTCCTGGCGGCGGTCAAGCCGCGCGCGTTGCGCGCCGGCGGCGTGAAACTGGAAGAACTCAAGGTGGCGCTGACCGATACCGCGTTGGCGATCGATGCGAAGGTGTTCGATCGCGCGATTACTCCCCAAACGAAGGAGTGGACGGCAACCAGCCTCGGACTGGCGACGGCCACGGCGGATGGCAAAACGATGACCCGCCTGCTCTTTACCCCCAAATCGGTTACCGGCGGCGATGTGCAACTGGTGTCTGCCAACGCCGTGCAGGCCGCGCCTAATATCGCCTGGCAAGTGAAGGCCCTCACGCCGTGCGGATATGAACTCACCGCGTTGATCCCGTTCACCGCGCTGCATCTCGATGCCAGAGCGAAATCGATGGCGTTCGAAGCGACAGTGCAGGCCGCGCCTGCCGCGGAGGGGGGCGCGAAATTCGCTGCGCTCTTCGGGGGTGCGAAGGATTATCAGACCGCCGATCACTTCGGAGCTCTCGTCCCGGTTGCGGAGAAGCCCGCGCCATAAGAAACGAATAAGCGTAACCGTTCACTCTGGCGCACGCGTCCTCGCGAGCGGGTATCCTCTCGTGCTCGCGAGGACGCTCGCGCGCCAGACAGAACGGTTACGCTGCCGCTTCCGGCTTGCAGAAGGCGTCGTCATAAATATACTGTCACCCCTGACCGGCAATCACGCCGGGGATATTGTCGAGATGGAATGGTAGCCATGCGCAGTCGAATATTCAACGCACTTCTCCTCACCGCTGTGTGGCTGGTTTGCGCCACCGGTGTGTTGCTGCGGCCCGCCGTCGCGGAAGACGCCAAGCCGGATCTGATCGCGCCGACCAACAAAGCCGCCTGCCTGGAATGTCATGGCGATAAGATCAACGGGAAACACCTGGAACTCTCGGCGCACGCCCGCTTGAACTGCCAGGATTGCCATCGCGGCGTCAATCAGTTCCCGCATCCGGAGAAAGCGGTGGCGCAGAAGCCGTCCTGCAGTGCTTGCCACCAGCAAGAGGCTGGCGCGTTGGCCGCCAGCGTGCATCACCCCGCCGGCAAAACGAAGGGCACGCCGCCGAATTGCCAGACCTGCCATGGCGGCAATCCGCATGAAATCGCCCAACCGCTTTCGCTGGCGCCGCGCGTCAAAGATGCCACTTGCCGCAATTGTCATCGCGAGGTGGCGACGGCGCTGACAGCCAGCGTGCATGGGCACGGAGGGGCGGATGCGCAACATCCCGGCCCCGGCTGCCTGTCCTGTCACGGCGATAATC
>Ga0073936_10001496_pt1 | contig 35875 bp, 19 predicted proteins | sample AliMusrvi5mmetaG_FD_87041 | JGI IMG/M metagenome (GOLD analysis project Ga0073936, IMG submission 87041) | Freshwater lake bacterial and archeal communities from Alinen Mustajarvi, Finland, to study Microbial Dark Matter (Phase II) - Alinen... | ecosystem: Environmental > Aquatic > Freshwater >...
GCGGGGGACCGAGTAGTGGCGGGCCGAGTGGCGGATTCGGCGGACCTGGGGGCAGCCCAGGCGGCGGCTCGTCTGGCGGAACCACGTATGGAGGATCGACCGATCCGAATGACAAGCTGGGTATTGGTTTCGGTGTCCAGGGATTCACGACGGCTGATGGCAGCCTATTCTACACGATTGACTTTGAGAATGAGGCCGAGGCCACGGCACCGGCCGCGCAGGTCGTGGTGACGGACCCACTGGACCCGAACCTCGACTGGTCCACACTCGAACTGCAGACCATCGCCTTCAACCACGCCACAATTAACGTGCCGTCGGGCCTGAAGTCATACACGAAACTGACTTCCGTGGCCACGGACCCCAACCCGGTGCAGGTTGACGCCGCTTTGGATCATGCCTCGGGCGTGGTCACCTGGACGATGACGTCCATCGATCCTGTGACCGGTCAACTGGTGGCCGATCCGCTGGCCGGATTCCTGCCGCCCAACAATGCGAAACACGATGGAGAGGGCTACGTCACTTACCTGATCCGGCCCAAGACCGGTGTGAGCAATGGCACCGTGATCACCAACCAGGCGAGTATCGTCTTCGACGTGAACGCGCCGATTCCGACACCGGTGGTCACCAACACGATTGACACCGTGCTGCCAACGAGTTCGGTGAACCCCTTGGCTGCGGTTACCCTCGCCACGAATGTAGTCGTTTCGTGGTCGGGCAAGGATACGGGTGGCTCCGGCATTGCCAGTTACGCTGTCTTTGTCTCCGCGAATAGTGGGCCGTGGACAGCCTGGCTGGCCGCAACCACCAACACCTCAGCCGTGTTTGCCGGCGCTTATGGGAACACGTATTCGTTCTACAGCCTCGCGGCCGACAACGTCGGGAATGTCGAAGCCAAGACCCCACATGCGGAAGCGAGCACGCTCATGAACCCCACCATACCCTTGAGCCTGTCCATGTTCCTGGGGACCAGTGGGCAGGTCGGCCTGGTATTGCACGGGGCGGCGGGAAAGGTGTACGGCATTGACCAGGCCGGGAGCGTGTCGTCGGCGCCGACGTGGTCGCTCTGGCAGCAAGTTACGCTGACGAACACGAGCGCGACTCTCTATCTGACGCCCACCGGCTCCATGAAGTTCTACCGGGCCCGCCAGATTGGACCGTAGGCTCATTTCGCGGTCGCGGGCCCAAGCACAACGAACCGGCGGACAACCGGGTAGCTCCACCGGGTGCCATCGGTGGCGCGGCCAATGACGGTGGTGGAGTTCTCCAGCACGATACTCGATCGATAGGGTTTGGCAGTCGCGGAAATAGCACCCCTCGGAGCGCGCGGGTCGGAGCCGTCCAGGGTGTAATAGACTTTTCCCTCGCGCCCGCGCACCTCGAGTTTGGCGCCACGGCCAACCGTTCCGCCCGGCAGGGAAAAAGCGGGCGGGAGCATGAACTCCCCATCCATCCACTCGATGCGCTGCTGGATCCATCGCTTAAGGAAGGTAATCTCGTCATCGTAGTTTTCGCCGACAAAAGCATTGGGCCAGATGTTTCGGCCTAGGACGCGCCAGCGTTTAAAATTCCTCGCTTGGGCTTCGCCGAGCAGAGCCGCCAGCTCATCGACTCGGGCAAGGATCTTCCCCGCCGCAAACTGGTTGGTGCGCAGCTCCCCCCATCGGTCCACCACGCGTTGAGAGAAATCCGGATCCGCAAAGAGCCGCCGGAACCAGGAATATTGCCGATCATCGAGCTGGGAGGAATACCATCCTCCGGGGTTGAACCCCTCGCGCTGGTTCGCATTGCCGAAGGTCAGGTTCCAGTCCCAGATCGGGCCCATCTTGAGCCGGCCTCCGCGGTCCTTGTAGTAGAACGTGCTGAAGCGAAAACCATCGATATTCTTGGAGAGTTCGACCAAAAGGTAGTGGTCAATGAACGAATCGGGATCAATGTAGGCTGCGTAACCTGCCTTGGGATCCTGAAAGTCATCGCTGTAAAGAACCTGCTCGAACTGGTTAATATACTGCCTTAACCATAGCTTTTGCTCCGCGGTGATCGCGTCCCCTTTAGGTTCAACGTAAAAGAACTGGCTGCCGTGACTCGAGCGAAACGAGAGTTCCTTCCTGGGCGACGACGCTCTGAGAATCGGGATGCTGGGGTCGGGATCATCGATGAGATCGGTATGATCCTTCTTGATGATGTAGCCGCCGGAGATGTTGGGCTCGGTAGTGTCCTCGGGAGTGAGCTTTTCGATGTCCACGCGGCTCTTGCCACGCTTGATCTTCTCCTCCAGAACGTAAACCCCGAGGTAATCGCGTTGCCTGAGTTTCCCACGAGCCTCGTTGAGGAAGACCTCCACCAACCTGGTTCGAGCCGCGTAGCGGCCGATCCGGTTGCTCAGCTCATACCCCAGCACGTCCCGGATCAGGGACTTGTCAGAGTAAGGCCCGTAGAGCACCCAATCCGATTCCTTAGGTAAACCGAGCAGTGCAACTTTATGCGCAGCGTTTTCTTCGCGTTTGGTCTGGAAATGATAGCAGTGCTTGGGATGACGCAGAGACGTATGACCTCGCACGTTGATTTCACCCAAACCCTGAAAGTCCGGCGGACCCAGCAACCTGCTGCGGCCGTTCCCGGTGTCCACAAACCGAGCCGCCACTGGGCAGGTTTGTCCGTATGGCACCTGCCGGCCGAAGGTGTCCAGCATCACCAGTGGTAGATTTGAGCTGAATGCTGCCAGGCCTGGCTCGATGAAACAGTATGCCTCCGTTGCGGTTGGGCTGCCGCGAGATCCCGCACCGAAGACCTTGGCCTTGAGGATGGCGGCCTCGGAGAGTCTTATCGGCGAAGAATACTCCGTAGACGTGCTAGTTGGCTCAGAGCCGTCGAGCGTAAAACGCACCACTACGGAGGAAGAACTGGCGGAGAGTTCGACTGAAACGGCATTCGTGTAAAGTCCACCCCGGACCGAGAATTCTGGCCCGGCCAGGACCGAAGGAGACTCGACCGAGGTCTCGCCTCCCAAAGCACCGCGAAGTCCCAAGCCTGCGACGACGACCAGCCCCCCCAAATCCGAAATCCGAAACCCGAAGCCCGAAACAAGTCCGAATATCCAATGAGCCAAGGTTCCAAACGGCGCACCCGGGAGAGGGTTTTGGTCATTCATGCCTTGGTGCTTTGGGTTTGTTTCGGGCTTTGGGTTTCGGTTTTCTGTCACAAGCAAGTAGTGGTACTCGCAAGATGTGTCCCGCAGGTGCGACGGCGACGGAGGTTACCGGATCGGCGCCACATGACCGTCCCCGTGCAGCACATTTTTTGTCCCGTTGGTGCTCCCGGGGTGAAAATTCTCGTAGTCATACATCAGCCGCGCTTTTTCCGCCGTCATCTGGATTCCGGAAATCACGCCCGGCAACACGATCGGTTGGCCGTTGGCTTGATAATTCCATTCGTAACTCGAACCTTCCTTCTCGTACCAGCCAAAGCGGTCCTTGGGGCAGCGGAAGATCACCACGGCCCCCGCCACATGGTTGGAAAGAACATCGACGATGCGGGGAAGAACGTGAGCCGGATCGACCGGTGTGGTCGGAAGCCGCTCGGCAAAAGGCAATCTGCCCTGGTTCTCGTCGGCGTAAATGCAAAGCGCAATGCCGATCTGCCGGAGATCGCTGATGCATTTTATGTCGAGGGCTTTGCCTTTGGCCTTGCTCACCGCTGGCATGAGAAGTGCCGCGAGGATGCTGATAATGCCGATCACCACCAACAACTCGATCAGGGTGAACCCGACCCTGCAACGCTGACTACGTGAATCGCCGCGCATCATTGCTTTGCTCCTCTTTGCTTGCTGTAAAGGACCTGGCGGTCGTGAGCGATTCGTTGGTCCACGGTTCCGTCTTTCAAGCGCAGTTCGATGCGTCGTTGCACGTCTTGCTGTGCCGCCTGCGCGGCCTGTGCCGCCGCAGGGGAGGTCGGCTGCATCTGCGGTTGACCCCCACCGGGAGCCGGCGCGCCACTCGACATGGCAGCGGCAATTAGTTCGAGCGCTTGTTGTCGTTCTTCAGGCGTCATGGTAGAGACCAGGGCATCCACCACACGCTCCGGCGGAAGGGTCACTGCCTCTGAGGCCGCCGCCGCCTGAACTGGCACCGCCTCCGAGGCCGCCGCCGCCTGGTTGGTGTCGGGCACGGGGGCGGCATTGGTTGCGGGTGACTCCGGGCCTGGTTGGCGCGCCAAGACCGCCAGGTTGAGGGGCTGCAGAGTATAAATCCGGCTCCATTTTCGGTGCACCTGCCGGGCCACCTTGCCGACCGCCTTTTCGAACGGGACCTGGTGCAACCTCAGATTGATCACTCCCTTCGTATTGTCTTCCGGCACCACCTGGGCCCTCGAAAACCTCGATAACGCCAAAGCCGTGAAGGTCACGTCTTTGTCTGCCAGTTGAGCGGAGACCAGTCTGTTCTCCGAGCGCAAAGTGTTGGCGAACCTGCCCAGCCCGGCTTGCTGCCAGCCTGCCATCTGCTGCAATCCAGACCAACCGTTGCCCGCCGGCGGGACATTGCCCAGCAACACTTGCTGCAAGACGGCCAGCGACTTCCGCGTCGAGTAGAGCGGGTACAATCGAGTCCACCGCGAGTCGGTCTGCAGGCCCACGATATTCAGCACCTCGTCCAGTGGGACATTGTGCACCTGGAGCGTTACTCTTCCGCCGACGCCTTTGCTGAGGACGATCCTTTCCCACGTTTGCCACTGGAGCTTCGACACGACCCGCTGGACCTCCATGTTCCGCACCGTCAGGGTCACCAGGTTGGCGTGGGCGCGGTAGGCGCGATACGCCCCCCAAACTACCGCAGCCATAATCAGCGCCGACAGAAATATCCGAGAAGGCCTCATAAACGAATTTTACCCCCGTGCTCTCGCCGCGCAAGGCAGGACTTCTTGAATCCCCTCCCAGGTTCCACCATCCATCGTGCATACTGCGTTTGTACTGCCTCTTGCTTGTTTGCTGACAGTTATTGCTGGCATATTTGGCGAACAGGTTAATGGAGTAGCCAGGGGGTGGAGAGGTGGACCAGTTTTGGCCCGAGCCGGAGGCAAAGTTAGCTCGCGCTCGCGCTCGACAGTGAGGTGTTAACTTCTACAGCACAGCCAGCGCCTTGCCCAAGTACTCATACTCGGGCAGGGAGTTGTAGATGTGTGCTGAGATGCGGAAGTAGCGTCGTTCCGGCGAGCCCACCCGCGTGAGCGGCACTTCAATGCGGTAGTGGTCATAGAGCCGCTGTTGTTCGGGGTCAACCCGCTCTGAGCGGGGCAGCCCTTGAAACCTTGGCGGTAGCGGCAGCGTGGCCATCGACCCGAGCATTTCCTCCGGACAAGGTGCCTCGGCCCCCAAGGCTTCGCAAAGTACTCGCCGGGCTTCGACCGCCAGCCGGTGATTGCGCTCACGCAGCTCGCGCCAGCCGCCCGGGAGCAGTTTCCCAAGCCAGCGTATGGACTCCCCCGCGCATAACCAGGCGCTGGGATCGAACGTGCCGGCCCAGTCAAACCGGTCTTGGTAGGCGGTATAACCCGGTCGGGGGGTGTTGTCGCCGTGGCTGATGACGGCTGGCTCGACTTCCCCCTGCTTGTCCTCGCGCACCCACAGGAAGGCGGCTCCCTTGGGAGCACAGGTCCACTTGTGCAGATTGGCCGTGTAATAGGCCGCCCCCAGGCGCGGAAGGTCGAGCGACAGCATGCCGGGTGCGTGTGCGCCGTCCACTAGAGTATCTACCCCGCGCTCTTCCAATTCGCGGATGATTCGCGCCACCGGGAACACGAGGCCGGTATTGCTGGTCACGTGATCCAGCATGGCCAGCCGCGTGCGCCTGGTCACCGCGCCGGTGACGGCTTCAAGCACTTCGTCGGCCGAGCCAAGCGGAAAGGGGACCCGGGCCACAACGAGCTTGGCGCCTGCCCGCCGCGCCGCATCAGCGAGCACATTGTGGCAGGCATTGTAATCGTGGCTGGTGGTGAGAATCTCATCGCCTGGCTTCAGTTTGAGCGAGCGTGCGACGGCATTGACGCCGGTCGTGGCATTGGTGACGAAGACTAGGTCCTGCGGCCGGGAGCCGACAAACTTCGCAACCTGGCGGCGAGACAACTCCAGGCGCTCTTCGTAGCGGCGCCACAGAAACTGGACGGGCTCGGCTTCCATCTGAAGGCGGAGGTTCGCCTGGAGTTCGAGAATCGGCTTGGGGCAGGCGCCAAAAGAGCCATGATTGAGGAAGGCGACATGCGGCGCCAGCGCCCAATAGCGACGTAGCTTGGACGGAGCCGGGAAAGCGAGGCTGATTTGTTTCACGCAATGAAAGGTAGCGAAACAGCCGTCAACCCAAAGCCTGAAATCTCGAAGGCTCGACCGTTTTCCCCAGTGCCAGCCTCAGCGTTCTTCGCTGTGCAATTGGTAAGAACCCCGCAATATAAGCAAGGTTTCTTGAGCTGTAAGTGTCTTCCCTCTTTGCGTTTATCGCGTCTCTGCGGTTCAAATGGCGCTCGCATTTTGAACCGCAGAGACTTGGAGCAGCGGAGCCGTAACCAAAATGCGATCGCCCTTTGAACCGCAGAGACGCGATGAGCGCAGAGAAGGCGGCAGGAGAGAGAATCTCGCTAGAGATGCACGATTCTGCCCTTTTGCACTGCGATGAGCGCTGACAAGACAACAGAAGAAAAAACCTTGCTCGAAATGATGGTTCAAATTGCACACGAGGGTTGTTTTTCTGGTCACATAGAGTACGATTTAAGGCTGCTCAGTTTTGATGGAGCAGACTTACATCATTTTATGATAACCAAACCACGGGTCTTAGTTCTCGCTCTCACTCTCGCCGTGACTACGTTCGGAGCGCAACGTGGCGTCCTCAATAACGTGCCGGAGGCCGCCAACTACGCGTTGGTCTATTCTCTGGATATCCCAAACGCCCCGAATTACTCCGGTGGTGTGACTTACGACGTGGGCTTGAGCAGCTACGTCCCGGCCTACACCCGCATCGCCTACTATCTTGAGCTGCAAACCAGTTCCGGACCGCTCAACTACGTCTGGGCCTCGATGGACGCCTTCACCTCGGACATTACTCAAATCGGTGTGCCTACCGCGGCCAGCGGTGCGACCTTTCAGCAACCGGTAGCCAGCATGAATGTCGTTTCCGACGTCGCCGGCATCGTCACAGGCACTAATCTTGACGGGGGCAATCTCGAGTTCTGGCCCGGCAATTATGTTTCCGACAACTCCGCTGGGGTGCCCAATGCCAGCGACACCCTTTTCGATTGGGGCGACGCCCCGACGGCCGGCAATTACGGCTCCATGCAGGTGGCCAATGCCGGGGCCAGCCAGATGCTCATCTCCTTTAACCGTTGGGGCGGGGCAGGCGGGAATGTCGACCTTGGGATTGGCAACAATCCCGATTCCAACGGCCAACCGGATTGGACCTTCGCCGGCAACGCGGCCAGCTACGTTGTCAAAACCCTCCAGGTGTTCGTGTTGCCGGCCAGCAACAACAACCCGCCGGCTCTGATCGGCGCGGTCGGAAGAACGGGTCTGACCAATGTGATCCTCAGCTTCAGCAAGGTCCTCGCGGACACGGCCACGAACATCACCCATTATGCCCTGAGCGGCGGCGTGAGTGTTTTGCAAGCCACCCTGGATCCCGTCACCAGGGTCTCCGTCACCCTCACCACTTCAGCCCAGCAGCCGTTGCGCAGTTACACGGTGACCGTCAATGGCGTGCAGGATGCGACGCCAGCGCATTTGACGATCGCCGCCAATTCGACCGCCACGTTTCAGTCTTCCGTTGCCGGGCGAGGGGCCACCAACAACGTTGCGGAAGCAGCCAATTACACGCTCGTTTACTCCCTCGATGTCCCGGACAGCGCCAATTATGTCAACGGAGTTACTTACACCGTCGACCACCGAGCCGAGATCTCTGGCTTCAGCCGCATCGCCTACTACCTCGAGCTGCAGCCCGCCGGCAAGAATCTGGACTTCCTCTGGGTTTCGATGGACGCATTCACGAACAACGTGAACCAGATTGGGGTGCCCACGGTGCCCAGCGGCGCGGTTTTCCAGCAGCCCGTCGCCAACATGGATGTCGTTTCGAGCGTCGCCGGCATCGTCACCGGTACTAACCTGGCCGGCGGTAATGTCGAGTTTTGGCCCAGCAATTATACGGCCACCAACTCCGCTGGTGTGCCCAATGCCAGTGACACACTTTACGATTGGGGGGACCAGCCAACGCCCGGCGGGTACGGATGCATGCAAGTCGCCGATGCCGTCGCCAGCCAGATGTTGATCTCCTTCAACAACTGGGGCGGGAACGGCGACGTTGTTGACCTTGGGATCGGCAATAATCCCGGTCTCAACGGGAATCCGGATTGGACCTTCGCCCACAACGCCGCCGGATACGCAGTGAAGACCCTACAGGTTTATGTCGTTCCCATCAGTGACACAAATCGGCCGGTCATCCTAAAGGCTACGGGGGTTGGCGGTCTGGCCGAGGTGGTGCTCGTGTTCAGCAAGCCGCTCGACGACAGCGCCACCAATGTGACTCACTACGCCATCAGTGGCGGGCTTACTGTGATCGGCGCCGCGCTGGATCCCCTGACCAAGGCCAGCGTCACGCTGACTACCTCGCTCCAACAGCCGAAGACCAGCTACACCGTGACCGTTAACGGGGTCTTCGAGCGCAACGGTTTCCACACCCCGATCGCCCCCAACTCCACGATCAGCTTTACCTCCTCCGCTCTCCGGGGAGCGGTTAACAACGTGCCCGAAGCTGGCAACTACGCGCTGGTCTATTCTCTGGATATTCCCAATGCCCCGAACTACGGCGGGGGTGTGACTTACGATATAGACTTGCACAACTATGTCTCAGCCTTCACTCGCGTCGCCTATTATCTGGAGCTGCAACCCAGTTCCGGGCCGCTCAAATACATCTGGGCCTCGATGGATGCATTCACCAGCGACATCACCCAAATCGGTGTGCCGACCGTGGCCAGCGGGGCGAACTTTCAGCAACCGGTCGCCAGCATGAATGTCATTTCCGATGTCGCCGGCATCGTCACGGGCACCAATCTCGACGGGGGCAACCTCGAGTTCTGGCCTGGCAATTATGATACCGTCAATTCCGCTGGAGTGCCCAACGCCAGCGACACCCTTTTCGATTGGGGAGACATCTCGACGACCGGCAACTACGGCTCTATGCAGGTGGCTGATGCCGCGGCCAGCCAGATGCTCTTCTCCTTCAATCGCTGGGGTGGGACGGGCGGGAATGCCGACCTTGGGATAGGCAGCAACCCGGATCCCACCGGCCAGCCGGATTGGACCTTCGCCCAAAACGCGGCTAGCTATGCGGTCAAAACGCTCCAGGTGTTCGTGTTGCCGGCCAACAACAACAACCCGCCGGTTTTGGTCGGCGCGGTCGGAAAAACGGGTCTGACCAATGTGGCCCTCACCTTCAGCAAAGCGCTGTCGGACACGGCCACGAATATTTCCCACTATGCCCTGAACGGCGGCGTGAGTGTTTTGCAAGCCACGCTGGATCCTGCTACCAAACTCCTCGTCACCCTCACCACTTCGGCCCAGCAGCCGTTGCATAATTACACGGTGACCGTCAATGGCGTGCAGGATGCGACGCCGGCGCATTTGCCGATCGCTGCCAACTCAACCGCCACGTTCGAGTCTTCCGTTGTGGGGCGCGGGGCCGCCAACAATGTTGCGGAAGCGGCCAATTACACGCTCGTTTACTCACTGGATATTCCGGACGTCGCCAATTACAAGAACGGCGTGACTTATAACATCGACCAGCGGAGCCTGATCTCGACGTTTACCCGCATCGCCTACTATCTCGAGCTGCAGGTCGCCGGGAAGAATCTGGACTTCCTCTGGGTTTCGATGGACGCATTCACGACCAACGTGAACCAGATAGGTGTGCCCACGGTGCCGAACGGGGCAGTCTTCCAGCAGCCGGTGGGCAACATGGATGTCGCGTCGAGCGTTACGGGCATCGTCACCGGCACCAATCTGGCTGGCGGCAATATCGAGTTTTGGCCTACCGATTATTCGGCGCCCAACGCCGCGGGTGTGCCCAATGCGAGTGACAGCCTCTTCGATTGGGGGGACACTCGAGCGACCGGCGGCCAATACGGTTCCATGCAAATCGCCGATGCCACTGCCAGTCAGATGTTGATCTGCTTCAACAACTGGGGCGGGAACAACGCGGTCGGGGGTCTGGGGATCGGTAATAATCCCGATCCCAGCGGGAACCCGGATTGGACGTTCGTTGGGAACGCCTCCAGCTACGCGGTCAAGACACTCCAGGTGTTCGTGCTCTCCAACCAGAAACCATTCAAGATTACAGGCCAGAGCTTTGCCTCGGGCAAATTTGCTGTGACTTGTGAGACGCAGGCGGGAACCGCTTACTCTCTCTGGCGGACACTCAAGCTGAATCCGCCCTCTTGGACTAAAGTAACGGGGACCACGGCGACGGCCAGTTCGACGACACTGACCGATTCCCAGGCCACCAATGGCGTGAGCTTTTACCAGGTCAGGACTCCTTGATCGGCTAGCCGTCCTCCAAAAGCGTTGAGTCATACTGGGTCCCACGGGTTTCCGGTTCGTCGGCACCCGTGGGCTCCACAATTCAGTCCTTCACGAATTATTCTATGCGGACGTTCTCGATCCTCTGCCTGGCCCTGGGCCTGCTCACCTCTGCGGTACTAGCCCGCGCGCCGGCTGCGCCGCCCATCCGCGTCCTGCCTCTCGGGGACTCGATTACCGACGGCGCGGGTGCGCCGGGTGGTTACCGCTTGCGACTGTATCAACTCCTGACCAATGGTGGTTTCAACGTCGATTTTGTGGGGACCTTGACGGACAATGGCGCTCCCGGTCTTCCAGACCCCGATCATGAGGGGCACTCAGGCTGGCGTATCGACCAGATCGATTCCACCATCCTCGGGGTGTTCGCGCAGGTAGCCGATCCCGACGTGATTCTCTTGCTCATCGGCACCAACGATTACGGGCAGACCTATGACACGGCCCACGCGATCGACCGCCTTCAAAGCCTGGTCACTAAAATGGCCACCAACCGTCCGAACGCCAAGATCATCGTTGCGAACCTGCTCGTGCGCGGCGAGCCTTACAACACCCAGATCCAGACCACTTTCAATCCTTACATTCCGGGCATGGTCCTGCGAGAGCGCGCAGCCGGGTACGAGGCCTATTTCGACGATCTCCGAAGCGCGGTTCCCCTTTCTGATCTGCCGGATCAGTTGCATCCGGGCGCGGTCGGCTATGCCAAAATGGCCACCAATTGGCTTGGAATCATCACCAATTTGTTTTCCCCGCAGGGAAGTATCGGTACCCCTCCCGGGATTTCGCGCGTTTATGGCTGGGCCGGGCTGACTAATGTCACCGTCGTCTTCAGTAAACCCATTGCTGACACTTCAGCCGTCCCTGCCAACTTCTCGCTCAGTGGCGGCGTGACTGTCCGAGGCGCCGTCCTCGATGCGGCCACCAAACGGGAGATCACGCTTACGACGACGGCGCAAAAGCCATCCACCTCCTACACGCTAACCGTCACCGGCGTGCGCGACCGGACCACGGCCCAATTGTCGATCGTTCCCGGTTCTACTGCTGTCTTCAAATCCCTCGCTGCCAGCGGCGCCGCGGTGAATGTCTCCGAGGCGACTAACTATACCTTGGTTTATTCGCTGGCGATTCCCAACCTCCCCAATTATGCGAATGGTCTCACCTATGACATCGATCGGCGCGCTGATGTTTCCGCGTTCAGCCGGGTGGCCTATTACATGGAGCTTCAGCAGAACGGCGGCGCGGTTAACTATGTATGGGTCTCAATGGATGCCTTTTCCACCAACATCAACCTCATCGGAGTGCCCACGCTGAGCAGTGGCGCCCTCTTCCAGCAGTCGATCACGAGCATGAACGTTCAATCCAGCGTGGCCGGGATTGTCACCGGCACTAACCTGGCCGGCGGCAATATTGAGTTTTGGCCTTCCAGCTCCAGCCCCTTGAATTCAGCTCACGTAACCAACGCGAGCGATAGTGCTTACGATTGGGGTGATAAACCGTCGCCGGGGAACTACGGTTGCATGCAGGTGCACAATCACGCCAGCAGCCAGGTGCTCTTTGCCTTCAACGGCTGGGGCGGCGCCGGAGGGACTGCCGACTTGGGCATCGGCAATCGTACTGGCAACTACCTTGACTGGACTTTCGCTCAAAACGCCGCCAGCTATGTCATAAAGACCCTGCAGGTGTATGTGTTGCCGTCCGCGCAACCCGGCGTACTCACCGGTGCCCGCTTCTCCGCCCCCGGTCAGTTCTCATTTAGTTGGGGTGCCACACCGGCGACTTCTTACTCGGTGCTGAGGGCCAGTTCATTCGATCAACCGGTCTGGCTGCCCATCGGCGTGGTTACCGCGACCAACCCAACGGCGAGCTTCACCGACCCGCAAGCCACCAATCCGGCGGCCTGGTACCGAGTGCGAACTGCGCCCTGACGACAGAGGACCTGCACGGTGTTAGTAGTCGGGCTCGTGAATTCGGTGACGTTGCCTGAGCCCGCCCGACGTAGCGCCGAATTATGACCGCCGCGCGAAACCCCGCAATAAACCGCCGTCCGAGACGGTAACTCACAGGCAGCGCCTTCCGGATTGCCATTCGTCCCCCCTCGGTTTGTCCCTCCCGACCGGTTTGCATTTGCGCATCCAATAGGTTTGACATGAATGCGAGCACGACTTATAATGCACATAAGAAGCCCACTGAATGGGCCGCTGGAGACGAATCATGGAAATCAAAAGCCGCTGCTGCTGAAGGTGGTTACGAAAGTGATTTGGATGAAAACGTCCACCACAACCAAGTGCTTCCGGTCAACCATGGTGGCCATAATGGCGTTGCACACGATGCTGTTGTTCGATGTTCGGGGAGCCACGCTGGAAGCTCCTTTTACGAAGATAACAAACGGCGTCATCGTTACTGAATCGGCCATGTCAATATCCGCCGGGTGGGGCGACTTCGACAACGACGGATGGCTGGACCTATTCGTCGGCCACTTCCACGCCGGAAACTCGCTTTTCCACAACAATCGCGATGGCACGTTCACCAAGGTGGCGGCTAGTCCCATCGCCACAGATCCGCCCGAGCACGCCAATAGCGCGGCTTGGGCAGACTACGACAATGACGGGTGGCTTGACCTGGTAGTCGCCAACCCCATCGACGCTGTGCCGAGCCTCTTTCTTTACCACGGCGCTGGCGGTGGTTCACTCGTTCGGATGACCGCCGCGGACGTAGGCCCGCTCGCCAGCGACTCGGGCCGCGCCTTGGCGGGTGCCTGGGCGGACTATGATCAGGACGGATACCTCGATCTGTTCGTCGCCAAGGGCGGATTGGGGCTCGATCTGCAAGACGCGCTCTATCACAATGACGGCAAGGGCCACTTCACTCGGGTTGCCACTCCAATCATGACCCCGGTCCTTCGCTCCTGCCAAGGCGCCTGGGCCGACTTTGACAACGACGGAGACCTCGACCTGTTCATTGCCCACGCCACTGACGAAGGCAATTCCCTTTTCCGCAACGATGGGCAGGGGCAATTTGTCGATATCACGTCCACGAGCGGCTTGACCAATCGTGGCGACAGTGTCGGGGCGGCTTGGGGCGATTACGACAATGATGGCTATCTTGATCTGTTCGTCACGAACCTCCGCCTAGGGGGTGCCGACACGACGAACTTTCTCTACCGAAATAGAGGTGACGGGACCTTCGTCCGGGTGACTGAAGGAGTAGTAGCGAATGATGCCGGCCATTTCCTGAGCTGCAGTTGGGTGGACTACGATAACGACGGTTGGCTTGATTTGTTTGTAACGGTCGATCCGCCAAGCAACCCTCCTGCCGCGAGCGTTAAGAATCGCCTATATCACAATCGAGGGGACGGGACGTTCGAGTTGGTCACGGCGGGAAGCCTGGTCACCGATTACGCTCACGCCGGCGCCGCAGCCTGGGGAGATTACGATAACGATGGTTTCCCGGATGTCTTTATCGCGAACGGCACATTATTTGCCGCTCAACAAAACGCCCTCTACCACAACCGGGGCAACAGCAATAGCTGGATAAAACTGAAATGCGTCGGGACACTCTCTAATCGTTCCGCGATTGGAACAAAGATCCGCGTCAAGGCTAAGATCAGCGGCGTGGAGTGCTGGCAGATGCGCCAGATTTCTGGCGGGGAGGGCTGGCTCGCCTTCAATAGCCTCGACGTCATAATCGGCTTGGGTGACGCGGGCGTGATCGACACCCTGCGGCTGGAGTGGCCCTCTGGCGTCGTCCAAGAGATTTCAAACGTGGCCGTCAAGCAAACGCTGGAGATTGTCGAGCCCATCCGGGTGGCTGGGGTCCAGATTCCCTTCGCGGCGCCGGGAACCATCGGTTTGCGCCTGATGGGTGCGACTTCGCGTCCCCTTCAGGTCGTCGCCAGTTCTGATCTCCTCGGGTGGTCCGTGCTCGACCCGGACACGCAAAGAGGTGCCAGCCTGAGCTTCCGTGATCCCGAAGCCCTGACGGCTCCTTATCGTTTCTACCGCGTTCGCATCCCCTGAGCGATGCCGAGCCGGCGCGTGAATAGACCAATCCAGGAACGAACCCCAGGTGCTGCCCCAAAGTAAGTCCGGACGGGTTCAGGAGAAGCTCCCTCGAACTAAAAGGCGGTTTCTGCACCGCGCCGCCTAAAGGCGGAACTCCAAACCGATCCTTCAACCAAGCTCCTTTCGCCGGAATAGAGCGCTTTGGCTCTTCATTCCGTAATTGGGCGGGCAGAGCTTCGAGGCAGGCCTTCATGGCTTCTCCTTCTCTCTCGCTGGGACGACACAACCGCTGTGTCCGTAAAGATACTAATACCAATAGGTGTCTCCGAACTTCGGTGCAAGGTCAGCTTCCCCGGCCTCCAGTCGGCTGCGGTGGGGACGGCGGACTTCAAATGGGACCCAGCTTGGAGCGCTCGGTCACATTGCTGACGCTGGGAATAATACTCAACCTGCATCAGCAGCTTCGCCTGCGAATCAAAGGAGAGGCCCAGCCAGACCGCAGCCAGTGCCACCCAAATGGCCGGATGGCGAAGCCGGCGGACGAGGCGGTCGCAGAAGAACGTCCATATCCTGGTGGCCAATGGAAGCCGGAACTGCCTGGGTTTCTTAACTTGGGAAGCCGGCGGTTTGTGGCGGAGCCTGCTTTGCTGTTTGGGTGCAAGCTGCGGCTTCTGCACCCAAGAGGGACCGCTCGACAGTGCTGCCGTGCCTGCCTGGCCTTGACCCGACCGGTTAATCAGCACGTTTCGGCCCTTGGCGACCAGCAGCAAGCAGGGGCCGAGAAAGAAAAGCACCGTCGCGGCCAACGGAGGGCGCGGGACGCCATAGAATGGCGGCAAATAGAGGTAGGCGTCTTCAAGGGCGATGACAAAGACCGCGTTCGCAGCGGCGTAAGGGATCGCGGCTCCAGCGGCCAAATAGGCCAAGCCCTGCCAGCGACGGTTGTGGATTAGCCCTTCACAGATCGCGCACAACAGAACATAGAGAAGAAAACTGCCTCCAAGCAGATAGTACAAAGGCAAGCAGCAATGGCAAAAGACGCTGAGCCGCCACGACCACTGGCGCGGGATCAGGTAAACGCTGGCTGCCACCAAAGCCACGAATATGCCGAGCGCAGGTCCAATCCAGGCAAAGCTTAATTGGATTGGGCGGCCAGGAGCAGACCACCGCCGCCAAGGGCAGCATCCGCAGGCCGGGCCGACCTATGGCACCCAAACAGTGCGATAGAAGCGCCTCGGGTAATTGGCCGCGTATGGGTCAACGAATTGCACGGTGCTGGCTGTGTTCACAAAGTTGGTTAGCGTTACCCAATTGACCAGGTCAGTTGAGGCATCCACGCGATAATCGAGGTTGCCACCGTTGATTGAGGCCTGGATTGTCCCATTAGGCAGCAACGCGAATGAAGTGAATTGTCCGGAAGTCACCGCTAACCGAAACAGGTTGCCACCACTGTAGGGCCCGTAGTATGAAGTCGTTCCGTACACGGCGCCGTCACTGCCCAGCAAAAGCGGAGCTTGAGGAGAGCCCCCGTCGAAGTCGCCGAAGCTGTGGACCACGGTATAACCGCTGCCGTCAGGGTAGAGCCTAAACACGGTGCCGTAGTAAGAGGAAGTGCCGCCGGATGTCGTTGTGCCATACAACGCGCCGTTGCCGGCCTGGATGAGGGGGGCCGAGGGTTTTTGCCCGTCGTTGTCATTAGTCCTGAAGGAGTGCAGCGCGACGTAGCTGGTTCCATCTGTGGTGAGTCTGAACACCGTGCCGACGTTGTGGCTACCGCCGCCGTAAGTGGTGCCATAAAGAGCGCCGTCACTCGCCTGCACAACCCCCGATCGAGGCTGCTGTCCGCCACTGCCGCTGGTGGTAAAGTGATGCAGAATGGCATACCCGCCCCCGTCGGTTTGCAGCCTGAACACCGTGCCGACGTTGTCGCTGCCACCGTAACCGGTGACGCCATACAACACTCCATCACGGCCTTGAATCACTCCACCGCCTGCGATTTGCCCGTCGTTACCATTGGTTTTGAAGGTGTAAAGGACCGAGTAGCTGGAGCCGCTGGCATCCAGTTTGTAGACGGTCCCGACGTTGTTACTCCCGCCTCGCGAAGTCGTGCCATACAAGGTACCGTCGCCCGCCTGGATGAGCGGGCCGGAAGGCCTCTGTCCGTCGGTGCCGTTGGTGTTGAATCGGTAAATCGTGGAGTAAGCCATGCTGCTGGAGCTCAGTTTGAACACCGTGCCGACACCGCTAAAGGGGGTGCTCGAAGCGCCGTTCCCACCAGCGGCAGTCGTGCCATAGAGCGAGCCGTCCTTGCCGGCCAGCAATCCACCAGAAGGCATACTCCCGTTGGGGCCCTGGCTGAAACTGTAAATCACCGTGCGACCTATCCCGTTCGGGTTCACCCGGTAAACGGTGCCGAATCCGCCATTCGTGCCACCACTTTGGCTGGTGCCAAACAGCATGCCGTCGGCGCCTTGTGCCAATGCGCCCGATGGCGCCACGACGTCCGTGGCATTAGCGCCGAAGTTGCTGAGCACGGTAAAATCGCCCCCGATTTTGAATACCACTCCGTAGCCGGAAGCCCCGCCTTGTGCAGTGGTGCCATAGAACGCACCATCCTGACCCTGGACCACCGCTGCTTGACAATCCCAGCCGTCGGCGTAGCTGCCGGGCGGCACAAAATCATACAGCACCCGAAATCCCGTGCCATCAGGGTTGAGCTTGAACATCGTGCCTCCCTGGCTGGTACCGCCTGACGAGGTGGTGCCGTACAAGGCGCCATCACTGCCCTGCGTCAAGCCGCCGACAGGACTTATTCCCCCCACAAAAATATTGGTGTCGTTGGTGCCAAACATGTGGATCACTTGATAATCTGTGCCGCTCGGGCTCAGCTTAAAGACCGTCCCGCATCCATAGGGATGGTTCGCGGTTCTGCGCCCGCCCTCCTTGCTCGTGCCGTAGAGCATGCCGTCAGCTCCTTGCAGCAGCGGAGCGAAAGAATAATACGCATCGACATTGGTGCCGGCGGGATCGGGGGTAAAGGCATGGAGCACCGTGCAATCGAAGCCGTTGGTGCTGATCCTGTACACGTAACCCTCGGTCGTGCCATAGAGCGCGCCATCTCGCCCTTGAATCAAACTGGCGTGAGGCGTATCAGAGTGAGCCTTCGTCGCCGCGTCACCGATCACCGTGTAACCCAGGTTGTTGGGGTTGAGCTTGAACACCGTGCCCTGGTACCGGTTGGAGACCGAGGTGTACAAGCCGTAAAGCATCCCGTCCGCGCCCTGCAGCACGCTGCCGACCGGCGTCTGCGCGTCGTATCCGGAGGGGAGTGCGCCGTAGGGGAAGGTGTGCAGCACTTGATATCCCGTCCCATCGGTATTCAGCGCGAAGACGATTCCTACGTTGTTGGTTCCGCCTCCCAAAATCACGCCTCCGACCGCAATAAACGCCCTGCCCATTCCGTACAATTTGCCATCGCGGCCCTGCACCACATTGGCAGTGGTCGGGGAGCCATCAATGCCGTTAGTGAGAAAATGATGGAGCACTGAGTAGCCTGTGCCGTCGGGCTTCAGTCTGAACACGGTGCCCAGCCCGTTACTCCCGCCATACCAAGCCGTGCCATACAGCACGCCGTCGCCCCCCTGTACCACCCCACCGTAAGCCTGCAGCCCGTCGCCTTTGGGAGTGCCGAAGGAATGGAGTATCTGCTGGCCCACTTCTCCGTAGGAGTCCGCGATCAGGCAAATCGCGGCCAGGGTTAGTATGGGTAAGATGGGGCCTATTTGGTGGTTTTTCATGGGCAGATAATGGCGAGAGCGTCGTGCGCTGAGTCGGGTAGGCATCTGAGTCTACCAAGTGAACAAGAACGGCAGCCCTTTGGCAGGTTTCATAATGGATTCGATTGACAATGATAATGGCTAAGAAACCGCGTCAACGCAAGCATGCATCCTGGAAGTGAAGATCGAGGCAGCAATGGGGACGGCCCTGCGAGGTGTTCCTTCGTGCCCAAGAATCTGTTGGGGGGCCTGTCCCCGCAGCGTGGCTGGTTCCGGGGCACGGGGAACCGTCCTACCGGGTCTTGCCCCGGCCCTGGGCAGCCATGATTCCGGCTTTGACCTCTTCGGATTCTGGGTGAAGCACCGCCAGTTCGCGGAGAATCCTGAGGGCGTCGTCGGTACGACCGGCGCTGAGCAGGGCGGCACTGAGCCCCAAGCGAATGGAAATCCAATGGGGCAATCGCGCCTGGGCGGCCTCGAACTGTCGGATGGCGCCGGCATAATCGCGCGCCATGAACAGGAGCTTGGCGTAATTATACGAGAGCTGCCAATCCTCCGGGAATTGGCGCAGAGCGGCGAGGTAAGTCGCTGAGGCACCCTCGAAGTCCTCGGCAGTCAGAGAGCCGAACCGTTGCTGGAGACGCTGCTGAACAGCCGCCTGGCGGCGGGCGTGGTCAAGCTGGCTGGTGAACGGAGGGAAACCGGTAGCCTGGAGCATGTCGGCTGAGATGCGGCCCTCGTTGACGGGTGTGAGGGCAAGCCGGGCGGCGCATTCATCGCGGGAGAGCACCGGCAACGAGGCGGCGGCCTGCCCTGCCGGCAGGCGGAAGGTCTGTCCAGCTTGGCGGCTCCGGGCATCGAGGGTTTCGCAGAGAGCCGGGAAGAGAGTCTTTGCCAGCAAGTAATCGCCGTCGAAGTTCGGATGGACATGATCGTTGAAGAATCGGTCGCCCGGAATCCCGCGGTCCTCGGAGGCGCACTCTGCAAAGACGCGCGCTGCATCCACCAACCGCGTGCCGCTGTCCTGGCACTGGCGCTCGACCTGGCGGATGAGGTCGTTGACGCGCGAATCAGCGCGGAACTGGAGGGCGTCCCAATCGCACGCCAAGGCAAACTCGCGCCGGGCCTCGTCGAATTGGCTGAGGGTGAAATGGCAGCGCGCCAAGCGGAAATGGAGTTCGGCGAAGTGATCATCAAGGACAGCAGCTTCATGGTATCGGCTGATCGCCTTCGCACAGTCGCCGCCTGCCTCGGCCTCGACCCCGGCGTCAAAGGCGTTCTGCCAGCGAAGCAAGTTGGTTTCGGTCATGTCGGCGCGATGGAGTGAGCCGAACGGAGGACAGTCTTTAAGGTTGACGGGAACTGTTGCCAGGAGAACAGCCGTCCCGGAGCGTCGGGCCGAGCGGCAGAGATCGGCCAGATTCGCGTGGAAGTTATTATACACTGCGGTCCGTCGCGGGTCGTCGGCGGCGACGCGATGCTGCTGAAAGAAGAGCTCGTCTTGTTTGTCCACGGGCGCATCCTCGTGGCTGAGGCCGGCCAGCGACTTTTCCATCAATTGGCCAAGGCGGGTCGAGCGGACCCACTGGAACGCCCGCAGCAGATGGACAAAAGAAGTCAATCGGCCGGAATGAGGCCCGGGGGCATAAAGGCCGACCACTTCGTTGTTCCCCATATAGACGATGACCACGTCGGGCTGGAGGCGGGCGCAACAGTCCCTGGCTGCCGGCAAGAGGATGTGCGAATTTACGCCCCGCATGGCGGCGTTGATGACTTCGATAGGGCGCCCAGGGAACTGTTGGCGCAGCATCCGGTCAAGGATGCGCCCGAAATTGTAACCCGGCTCCGGCGTGCCGGCGGCAGCCGACTCTCCGAGAATGACGATGCGCAGCCCGTCCGCCGGCTTGGCTGCTGGCACGGTGAACGGATTGGGGCGGAGGTTGGTCTTGCGAGAATAGAACTGCCATAAGAACCGATCGTTCTCGACATAGGTTCCATCCTGTCTGAGGCAGAAGGTTGTGGGATAGCCTGAGCCAAAGAGCCGCAGGCAGCCTTCCGCCAGGACCAGCAAGCAGGCGGGGATGATAAAGGCGATGGCGAGTCTTGCCGCCCAGGCACGCCAACCCGTCAGCCGGCGGAGGGCGGCGACGCGCGAGGCCAATGAAACGCGTGGTTCCGGACCACCCGACGCCGATGGGCGGCGCTCACCATCGTTCCGGACCGGAGAGCGAGGCCCTCTCGCCGCGCCCGGTGAACCGGGCGGCGCGGAGCCCGACGAAGTTCTACGTTTCTTGCTGCGCATGAAGGTTCTAGGCGGCATTGAACCTGGAAAGAGCAGTGGGATCAACGCAAAGACGCAGAGGTGCAAAGGCGTAACGACTTCCGCTGGTGGGTCCTGCCACCTGGTGGGTAATTCAGCACACCGGGTATTCGCCTCGCCATTTTTCTCTCCTTTGCGGCTTCGCGTTCTGGCGTCTTGGCGTTAATGCTGTCGTGGCGTTAATGCTTGCTTCTAGTTGAATCCAGCCTTCCGAGAGCCGCCGGATCAATGCGGACCAGAAGCCGCCCTGACAAGTAGCCTGCGGGTCGGCGCGCCTCCAGATGAAAACCCGGCACGCGTGGAATCAAAATGACTATTTGATCAATCGGTAGAATCGCGGGGAAGTGCCGATTATATTCGTCACTGAGTAACGGCCGTTCACAACGGCGGGTGTTGCACCTTCATTCGCCCAACCGCTGGTTGGCAGGGGGGAAGATGTCTGGAGAGTAGTGTGCGCTTTGCCTGCGCTGCCCGCGGCGAAGATGGCCTGGATCTCATCCGCCGAAAGCGCCCGGTTGTAAACGGTGACCTCGTCGATGGCCCCGCCGAAGTACTCGCCATAGCTCGGGTTGCGGCCGATGTTCAAGGTGGCGGACGAACTCTGCGGCGACGGAGGGGGTCCTTAGGAAAACTACACGCCGTTCCTATAGAACCAGATGTTGGTCGGCCCAAACACCACGGCAATATGCTGCCAATGGTTGGTAATTACTGCCACAGGTTGCCAGACACCACTGCCGGTGAATACGCCGAAATTGTCGGTTCCGGTCTCGATCAGGACCGACCGCCCGTAGCCGCCAGAGTCAATGCTGAGAATCTGCTGCCGGCCCGAGACGTTTATCCTGGCCGGATTGACCCACGCCTCCCAGGTGGTAGCAGGAACCGAGGCGGGTTGCAGATCCAGCAGCGTCGCAGCGTACTGTCCGGAACCACTGAACTTGAACGCTTGGCCGACCTCCCCGCTTGTGAAACCTGTGCCCCCGCCCAAGGTAGTCGGCGCGCCAACCAGTGCGCTGGCATCGCCGTCCGCAGACCACCAGCCCATGATGCTATCCGGTGGTTGGACCGCGCCATTGGCCCGGTCAAGGCCGGGCTGCAAAAAGGCCATTATGGCCAGGTACACGGTGGAGAGGGATGACAGGAACGCGGAGCGTCGTGTGTGGAGTTTAATATGGGTTTTGTAGGGATCTTGTCAAGTCCTTAGCAAAGTTCGTCCTTACACCTAATAGGAACACAAAGACATCAATTAAGCCTGAAGGCCAGCCAAGAAACGGAGGCCAGTTTGACACGAGAGCCGCATCAAGCTCGCGATTCAGCCCAAGGCAGGCAAGGGTATGCCAGGGTGGCTTTTCAGGAAGCCGCACACGGACCACCAGGCGCAAGCGATTGGTCGGGTGGCGGGGATTGCGGCCCGGCGTCAAATTCAGAGCTTGTTTTCCGCCGTTTTGTCGACGACAGTCGGAGCATGGGAATCGCCTTCTCTCTGAGGCAGGAAAGCGACGGCGGCTGCTAGACCGAGCGTCTCTTGGTAGGTTATTAACATGATTGCCAGTCTGCCAAACCTGAAAATGCCTATGCCGATGCAGCAGATTGCGGGCTTCTGCCGCCGCTGGAAAATCACCCGCTTGGAGGTCTTCGGTTCGGTGCTCGGTGGGGACTTTGACGCGGACAGCGATGTGGACTTCTTGGCGACCTATGCGCCGGGTGCACACTGGAGTCTGTTGGATCGCGTACGGATGAAGCTTGAATTGGAATCCCTGCTGAACTGTCAGGTGGACTTGCTCAACCGCCGCGCGCTGGAAAAGACCGGGAGCCGCCCGCGAGCCGCCGCTATTCTGGCCCAGGCTCAACCGCTCTATGCCGAATCGTGACCGCCAATCCCTGGAGGACATGCTGGTCGCCGCTCGCAAGATCATCAGGTATGCGCAGGACACCACGCGCGAAAACCTGCCATCCGTTCCCATGCGGCTGGATGCGGTGCTCTACGAAATCGTCGTGCTTGGGGAGGCGGCCCGGCGGCTCTCCCCGGAAATCCGCGCTGCTCGGCCCGAAGTTCCCTGGCGTGAAATCATCGGTATGCGTAGTGTCATCACCCACTCTTACGACCAGATTGATGACGACGAACTTTGGCAGGTTATCCAGCGTGACCTTCCGGACTTGATCTCGCGGCTGGAAAGAATCCTCTCGCAAATCTCTTAAGCAGCAACTCGCTCCGCCTAGCTTCAGGGCCAAGCATGCACAGTCCGTTGAGTTTTCGGAATGTCCGCGGCATGGTCAGTCCGCTTGGAAGATGCGGTAGAAACGCTGGTCCGGTGATGGGCTGGGATCGCTTACGACCAGTTGCGTGCCGGTCGCGAACAGGTTGCCCGTCAGTGGTATCCAGGGAGAGGCCGCGAGATTGTCGTTGTATTCGAGGCGATAAGTGTGGCCTGGCCAGGTCTGAAAGGTCAGGGAGGCCTGGCCGCTTGCAGTCAGAATGACGCTGGTGATGGTGGGCGGGGTGGGAGCCGGCGGCAGGATGTTCGCGGCGGTCGGGCTAGGGCTAGGCATGAAGAGGCGCAAAGCGCCGCCATCCGGATAGCGGCCTTCGCTGACGTTGGAGGTCTGCACGTCGAATTTCACGGCGTCAAGAGCGGTCCCATCCGGCGCGAACAGGCCGATAGCTTCGCCGGCTTTGTCGAGTTTGAAAGGCACGTGCAGATCAGGGCTGTTGGTGTTGTTGGCGGAAGACTTGCCGTCGGCCCAGACGAGAAAGAAACCATGTGCCGGCACGTAGTAGCCGGCTGGGATTTGATACTGCAAGGCGTTGTTGAGGTCGTCGGTGAGATAATAGCCGGCCAGTTCGGCGCGGTTGTCGGAGGGATTGTACAGCTCAAACCAGTCGTCGTAATTGCCCGTTCCCGGATCGAGCCGGTAGCTGGTGTTTTCGGCCATCCATTCGTTAATGGAGACGATAATAGGGGGGAGGGCGGCGCTGTTGGTGGCGGCCGGGGTTGAGTGATACATGTTCTGCCGGTAGAACGGCTGGCCGTCCGGCACATCGCCATAGGAGGAGTTGGCCGGCAGGCCGGCGTAGTTGAGGTAATCAACGATCTGGAGCGCATTGCTCACAAAGCGCGAGAGGGCGACGGAACCGTTGGCGGCGGGCAGTCGAAAGCTGGTGTGGAGGACGGAGCCACTCGTTTGCTGCGGTTGTCCATCCGCCCAGACCACCAGGAACTGGCCGGGAGCAATAGCAGCAGTGGGGGGAAAGGCCCAGAGCGTGGGGCTGGCGTAGTTCGTGCCGAGATACAAGCCAGCCAGACTGAGGGTGTTGGTGCCGGGGTTGTAGAGTTCCAGCCAGGGATCGCGCTCGCCGAAGTTGTCGGTGGGGCCGGTGAGGTTCTCGGCCTGAAGTTCGTTGAGCCAGAGCGGCGGGAAGGACGGCAGTGTCGCGCGTACGGAATTGGCGGCGCCTGGGGTACGAGTTGCGGACGCGGTCAAAACAGCCGCAGCGGTGCTGACCAGAGGGGCGACCGGCGCGCCCGAAAGACGAAGAACCAGTCCGGGTGGATTGGGGTTCGTGCTTTGCAGGTACCAGAAGCTCAGGGTGTAGGTGGCACCGTTGGTCAGAGCAGGCGTGAGATCCTGATAGATCGCGTTGCCGCTGCCGGAACCGCTGGCGGTGGCAACGATATGGAGGCTATTGCTGCCCCAGTGACTGAAAGTAGCGCTGAGAACTGATTGTGTGAAATTAGCCGTCAGGTTCCAATCGGTGCCAAGCGATGATTCGAAATCTCCGTCGCGCACCAGGTTGGTTCCGGCTTCTGGCACAGCACCCGCCACGAGGCTGATATCATCGACGTAAAGGTCGCCGGCCGAGTTGGTCAAATAGAGGTAAAGCCGTGACGAGGTGGCGGTGAGGTTGGTCCAGACATAGACCCACTGCGGAGTGACGACGGGGTTGGTGCGGCCCGCGGCCCAGTTGCCGACGCGGCTGTTGTCCTGGGCGGCATCCACCACCTGGAGCGATGTGCCCGGGTTAGCCGCGGCGGCGGCAGGCCATGGCAGGTTGGGTTCGTAGCGGACACGATCAACGACGAGATCCGGCGCTGGCGGCAAACCCGGTTGAACCAAGGAGAGCGTTTCCCCGTCAGGCTGGAGGTTACCGGAAAACTGATCGAAGACGAGGATGCTGGGGCCGTAGGCCATGTCGAAGGCGGTCCGATCTTTGGCCAGCACGAGGAAGCTGCGCGGGTTTAGCAGGGCGCCAGCAGGAAAAGTATAAGCCAGGCCGTTGAAGTTCCAACCGGAGAGATTGTAGGTGAAGTTACTGGAGGTATTGAACAATTCGACGTATTCGGCACCGGGCAGGCTGGGGTTGAACATCAGTTCATTGATGACCACGGAACCGACCGGCGATGGGGCCGCAACGCTATAGACAGCCGAGACGCTATTGCTCGCACCCGCGATGGGTTGGCCCCGCATGTCCAGCCCAACGACGCTAAAGACGTTGGTGCCGGCTTGCAGCGGGACCAGCGCGCGCCAGGTGGTTACCGTGGTCCAGGTGACCGGCCATTCGACGCCGTTGACGGAGACGGTTTTGATGCCGACTGGCGCGGTGCCGGTGATAGCCCCGGCGCCGTTGCTCACCACGACGGACACGTTGACCGAGAAAGGAGGAGTAACGCCGGCGAGTTGCGATTGGAGAAAGGTCTGCCTCTGGCTGAACCAGGTCTTGAGGGCTCCTGGATCCGTCAGGGGCTGGCCATCGCACCAGGCAACGCCGTTAGCGACCAGTGACTTGTATTTGGCGTCCATGACGGGAATGTAATTGGCGGCGGCGAGCGGGCCGATGACAGCATCCTGCACCGCCCGCCAGTAGGCCCGCGCAAACGGTGGGAAGGCGTACAGGGTGGCGATTGTTGGATCCTCGGAATTGAACAGCGGGGCCGAACTGGCGGCGTAAGCGCTGTTGTGCAGTTGGGCAGCAAGCATGAGCCAGTCCAGGTCAAACATATAGAGCTGCCATTTGCCCTGAGGGGGCAGGTAGGCGTACATGTTCTTGCCGATCTCATGGCCGTAGGCATCGAAATTGGCAATGATGTGCTCGGTGGCGAAAATCCGCATCCACTCTTCCACGTCCACCAGGGCCATGGTTGAGGAAGTGTAAGGTTCGGGCGCCTTCGAGTTCAACGCGTCCACCAGCGCAAAGAGGTTAGTGTAATTGTTGACGCGACTGGCTCCGCGAAACAACCAGTTCCAGCGGTATTTTTCGCGCTTTTTGACACCGCCGGTGGTCGTGTAGTTCTGGAGGCGAGGCTCGGGATCGGCGACGACGCTGCCGGCGTCACTGAACTCATAGGCACGCTCGATTTTGAAGAAATCGCCGCCGGTGTCATTAGGCGACCATTCTGCGACAAGGCCTTTGGCAGGTTGCTGGACCGCTTCGAACACCCCCTGGCGGGCATCATCGGTCACGCCATTGACATGGAGACGGATGATATAGCGGTGGCTGAAGGGGATATTAAGGCGGTCAGCGACCCAGTAACCCATCTCCTCCTGCATTGCGGTGGTTTCGTTGCCGTGGCCACCGGGCCAGTCGAGCACCAGGTCCTGCTCGCCGAGGATCAGATCGTCCTTGGGCACGGAGATGCTGTAACCACACCGGCCGCAGGTTGGCCCACAATACCCAGGGGAGATATACGGGCTGCCGGCGTAGAGGGCTTCGGTGTTGTAAATGACGCGCGAGTTGCCGAGAACGAACGTCACGTCGAAGGGGGCATTGTTGAGTTTATTGCGGCTGGTCCAGGTATTGAGGTTGGCTTGAGTGACCCACAGCCGATACATAGGGAAGTTGCCGGAGGGTTGCACTTCTCCGACACGCACCAGGCACTCCCGCGCCGGGGCGTCGTTTGGGAACCTTGCCGTGCCAGCCGGGGAATAACGATCTGTCGCCTGCAGGTAGAAGGCTACCATCGCACCGGCAGCTTGTGCCGGAATGGTGGCGCTGAAGACGCCGTCGTCCGCCACAGCATCGCCCCCCGTGCCATCGTCGACCATCGTGACCGCGGCATAGGTCGTACTGGGGTCCAACCGGTATTTCAAAAGCACGGACGACAAGCCATCGCGGTCATGAACCCGGGCGGTGACGAGGATGGACTGACTGGCAGCCGGCAGGACGGGCGAGTGTTGGACCGAGGTGATAGCCGGGGGGGCATTGGGCACGTAACGGCTGTTGCGGGCACCTGGGGTGCCAGGACTGATTGGTAACGCCAGTTCGCCAGCGCATTCCAGCCAGTTGCCGCGCAGCCGCAGCAGTAATTCCGGCTGCCCTTTGAGCCAGCGGGCGTTGGCCCGGATGGTCACGTTGGTGGCACCTGAGGCCAGCGCGCTGGTGAGCGGTGTGCGTACGCGATTGACTTCATTGTCGCCACGATCTACCGCCCGGATGTGGTAAGAGCTGCTGCTCAGATAGCCTTCGGCGGTTTCACGGCTGGACTGGGATTCGGTGCCTTCGGCGGTCCAGCCAGTGGCGCCGATTTCGAAGGTTGAATTGGCGATCAGATTGCTGCCGGTGGTCGTGAGCACCTGCACATTGTCAACCAGACACTCGCCGGCACCCTCGAGCAGCACCTGTAATTCATCGGCGGTGACACTACCATTATCAATCGTGCCGGTGGCGGAGATAAGTGTCCACGGCGCCTTGTGGGTCTCGTCGCTGTCAGCCCAGTTCGGAGCGAGGCGATGGTTGCTGTGTGGATCGATCAACTCCAGGCTGCTGCCGCCGCCATCCGACCACTGTGACCAGCGCCCTCCTGTGCCATAAGTCACCTCATCCACCGGGATCTGGATCAGGTTAGTTGTCACCGTGCCACTATGGTTCGTGGTGATCAGCGTGTCGGGCTTGGACAGCGCCAGCCGCTCCCCCTTGCCCGAGAGCTTCCCGCCATAATCGCCCAGCGTGTTCGCCGCGTTGAGATTCGGATACTCCGTCAGCAGTTGGGTGGCGAGCCTGGCAATAACCAGATAGTGATCGGGGGCCAGCCAGGTATTGCTTGGGAAAGTGAAGCTGACCGCGTCGTTGAGCGTCCAGCCGCCCAGGTTGACCGGATTAATGCCCTGGTTGTAGAGCTCGATATACTGGTCGTTGTCGTCTTCGGTGATCGGATGGTACATCAACTCGTTGATGACGACATCGCTGACCAGGATGGAGGCATTGGTTGCGCCCGGCGTCCTGGTCACCAGTCGGTAAAACTGGTCGCCGCCGTCGGGGTAGCGGCCCGTCGCTACCCCGTTTTCCTGCCCATCAAAGCGCACGGCGTCCAAGACGCGGGTTAACGCGGCGTTCTTGAAATAGATGGTTTCTCCCGCAGCGTTGAGGGCGAAGTTAAGCTTCGCTTCGGTGTAGAAGACAAAGCCGTTCGGTGGGAGGATGGTCTCGGGAGGAATGACAAACTTATTGGTGTTCGGGTTGTCGGTGAGAATGCAGCCAGAGATATCCACCGATCGGCTACTGTGGTTGTAAAGCTCGATATAGTCCACGTCAGGGAGATCGGTATGGGCGAGGAATTCATTAATGACGACGTTGCGGAGCGGGTCGGGGGTGAAGGGGTCAGTTTTGCCGGGGGAACCGCCGATGGAATCACTGGCGGCCCAGGCCAGGGGGTTGTTTTCGCCATAGGAAGGTCGGGCCAGGACCAGCGAGTGGCCGGCGCCGTCGGCAGCAACCGGCCAAGGCGAGCTGGCAGAGTAATCCACTTCCAGGAAAACGCCGCCGGCTTGATTGAGGAGAAGCACAGTGCCAGTGTCATTGGGCAGGTTGTTGGTGAATGGCCCGAGCACACCCGTCAGGCCGTAAGCGCTCTGGAGGTCCAGCGGCGATTTGGCAACGACGAGAAAACCGCCACCGGGCAGGACCGTACCGGCCGGGAACGAGTATTTAATGCTCCCGCCCAGTTTGTAGCCGCTGAGGTCCTGCGGTTCGCCGCGCGAGTTGAAGATCTCCACGAACGCCAGACCGCTAATCGTCGGGTGGTACATGATTTCCGAGATGACGAGACTCGTGCGCCGGCTGCACTGGCCCAACGGCTCAAACGGGACCGGCCCGGCGAGGGTGCCATTGGTCACGGTGGCAGAATCGCGGAACGCGGCCGTGGCGAGTTGGTTCGTGTTATAGCTGGAGACCGCGAAGCCAAAATAGACCGTCGATGGCATCGCCAGCGTAACCGTGCCGAGCTGCGTCCAGCTCTGGCCGTCGAAGCCCGCGAATCCGGTGAAAGTGTTGCCGGAGCGGTTGAGACGCAGCCAGGTATTGGGATAATTGACTGGGAAGGAGCCGGAGCGAGCCGTCGCACCGTTGGTCGCGCTGCGTGCCTGGAAGAAGCAACCGCTGATGCTCGGCGTCGCCATCACGCTGGCTGAACGCGCGCCGGGCGTAAGGGTTTCGCGCGCGACCATGCCGGCCTCGGACCACGCGTCCGCCAGATCGAGGGAATCAAGCCGGACCCTGTAATCGAAGTTGCCGCTTTGCTGGACGTAAGCAAGCTGGCATTGATCGCTCGTCCCGCCCAGGCCGCTGCCGCCGCCGGTGATGTTCCAGCCGCTCCCGGCTGGGACCAGGCCACCAGGAGGCGTGGCGTTGCCGATAGAAACAAGGTTGTAAACACTGGCGAGGAAAGTGGCCTGGGAATTGGAGGCGATTACATTGGCGGCGGCGGATTGGTCGGTCAGATGGTTTGCGGTAAGGGTGTAAACCGCCTGGTCGGTCATGGTGGCGACAGCAAGAACCACGTTGCTCTGCGAAGCGTCAAGGGTAGCGCTGGAGATTAGCAAGCCGCCATTGGTGCCAATGATCGAATAGTTCGCCAGGTTCGTCGCGCTGGCGGGCGTTATCCGCTCAGACAACGACACTTGCACCTGGCTCAGCCCAAAGGACTGAGCGCCCAACAGCACCGGCGGGTTGGTGTCTGTAATGACCGTGAGCGTGACAACGCTGCTCGTGACGCTGCAGTTGACGTTGCTGACGATGTTGGCGGCTACGAGGTCGAAGAGAGCGCCGCTGTTGGTCAAAGTGGCGGAGGCAATTGTATAAGTCAGATTGGTCGCGCCGGAGATCGGTGCGCCGTTCCGATACCATTGCAGCGTCGGAAACGGATTGCCGCCCACCAACGCGCTGAAGCTGGCGGGGGAGAATTCACTGACGGTGAGACTGGCGGGTTGGGTGATGATGGCAGCGGGCACTTGGCTGGCCAATTCGCCGCTGACCGCGTAAATGCCGGTGGAACGCGCCGAGGAAGCCTGGCCAAAAGTAAGGCTGACGAGCGGCTTATTGGCCACGCCGAAAAGCGTGGCTAGCCCAAGGCTCGTTTGATAAAACCTCGGATCGCTGGGAGCGCCTTCCGTGGTCCCCGCGCCCAAGCTGATACGTTCCACTCCCGCCAGCGCATAGCCGCTGTTATAAAACCAGTCCGGGGCGTCGTAGTTGGTAACAAGGGTGCTGCCGTCGCTGAAGGTCAAAGTCAGTATCCCTGCGCTGGTCGCGGTCGCGCTGGCCGAGTTGGCGATAACCGCGATCCGGTTATAAACTGCGGGCGTTGCCAACGTGAGCGTGCCCGTGCTGATCCCCGTGTCGCTGCTCAATACGAGTGCGTTCTTCGCGGTGTAAGGCTGGAACTGGAAGAGGGTGCCGTCGCCTACGGCACTCGTGAAGCTGCCCGAGGCAGGCAGGCCGTAGCTCTTGCCCGGCAGGCCGCTCTGATAAAACGCATTGCCCTCGCCCGGATTCAGCTCGGAAGCCGTGTTAAATGGAGGGCCAGTCGAAGTATTCTCGACGACCACATCCCAGTTGAAACCGGTAACGGCGACCGGGGTCATGTTGGAAGCGAGGGCGCGCAGCGCAGCCAGGGCCATCAGGAATGAGGGGACTGCCAGATGGCAGCATAAACCGCGATGAGCTTTCATCTTAGGAGCATTGGAGCAAGAAGCGAGTCAGGTGACCAGCAAAGAAACTATCAGGTTTGACGCGACGATGAACGCGGAGTCGTTCATCTGGTCTGTCATTTGCTGGACGTGATTCTCCCGTCACCGGTGAGTAGGGAAGCACTCGCGAAGGAACGGCATGGAAGCCGCAATCGCTTTGAATTGCCGCGTCCGTGCGAGCGCGTTACCGACGTACTCGGTTTCATGCAAGTCCGCCACCCCTGGCGGGAACAATTCTCCATAGGCAAAAACCAAAGGCTGTTGGGTCGAAGCCCAGTATTGGCTATTGAGCCCCCAGTTGGCGGCTATAATATCCATCCTCCCATCAACGTTGAGGTCGCCGGTCGTGACGCCCCGCCACCAACCGGTGTAAGCGTCGAGTCTCAGTTCCCGGGTGGTTTCAAACGAGGCTCGAGCCCCATTGTGATAAACGCAGATGGGCCCCCATTCCCAAGCGAGCACCAGCTTTGGCAAGCCGTCGCCGTCGGAGCCACCCCAGAGCGTGCTGTTCACAATGCCGAGGTTTTTGAACAGAACGCTGTTACGCGCATCCAGCTTCGGACTTCGGACTTCGGCCCTCACACTTTGTCCGTCATTTCGCAAACCCTTGCACCCTCAACCAGTAAACAAGGTCGTGCGTCCATGGATGCCGTTTCTCAGGATTCCAAACGCCCGTGCCCAGGCCCATCCCGTGCTGGCCTTTCTGATAGACGTGTAAATCAAACGGAACCCCGGCTTTGCGCAATGCCTCCGCAAATTGCAGGCTGTTCTCCACCGGCACTGCGCTGTCCTCGTAGGTATGCCAGATGAAGCAGGGTGGCGTGTCCTTTGTGACCTGGAGTTCGTTGGATAGCTGGCGAATCAGTTCGGGCGAAGGATTATTTCCCAGCAAGTTGCTCCTTGAGCCCCGGTGCGTGTATTCGCCCATGGTGATGACCGCATAGCACAGGATGCCAAGGTCCGGGCGGGAGCTCGCCCGTTCGATGGGGTCCATGGCGTCCGGTTTGCCATCATCAAAATGCGTCAGCAACGTGGAGGCAAGGTGGCCGCCGGCAGAGGAACCCATGATTCCGATGTGCTTGGGATCCAGTTTCCATTCGCTGGCCTGCGCGCGCACCAACCTCAACGCGCGGGCGGCATCTTGCAACATGACCGGATGCCGATAGCCGCCCGAACCTAGTCTGTATTTCAAAACGAACCCCGCGATCCCGGATTCGTTCAGGAATCGCGCGTAGTGATCGCCTTCGTGCCCAGCCAGGCCGCCGTAACCTCCGCCCGGGCAAATCACGACGGCAGCACTAGTCGCCTTGGCCGGGTCGGGCCAATAAGGTGTGAGAGTAGGGATATCTTTGTCCGCTTTTCCCAGCGCACCGGGCGCCCCATCTGTCCAAAGCGGGAACGAATTGGTCGGCTGCGCTTGAGCCGAGACGAAACATCCGAGGAATGCGGCCATAGCAAGGCTGGTCTTCATCTTCGCGTTACAAGCTATCCACGCCCAAACACCTTGGCCATGCAAATAGCTCGAGGGTGTGCCATCAAAGATGTGCCATGGGCCACCCTAATGAGACAGAATGGCGCATATGGCACAACATCCGGTGCCTTGTCCGTAGCAGTCAGTATTCATAAATATCTATAAACGTTTAACTTATACCGAATCCTCTGGCATGGCACCGGCCTTGCTTAAGCTGAATCGGATTTTTGTATTTACGAGCTTATTATGGCTAAAGTTATTGGCATTGATTTGGGCACAACGAACTCCTGCATGGCAGTCATGGAGGGCGGGGAACCCGTCGTGTTGGAGAATTCTGAAGGACGCCGGGTCACCCCGTCCGTCGTGGCGTTCACCAAGACCGGTGAGCGTTTGGTAGGCGATGCCGCCAAGCGGCAAGCCGTCACTAATTCCAAGAATACCGTTTATTCTATCAAACGGTTCATGGGCCGCAAATACACCGAAGTCGAAGAGGAGCGCAAGCGCGTCCCTTATAAAGTCGTCGCCACCTCAAATGGTGACGCGGCCGTCGAAGTCGAGATCGACGGCAAGCCCAAGCAATACACCCCGGCGGAAATCTCCGCCATGGTTCTGGGCAAGCTTAAGGCCGATGCTGAAATGCGGCTGGGCGAGAAGATCACCCAAGCCGTCATTACAGTTCCGGCTTACTTCAATGACTCCCAGCGCCAAGCCACCAAGGACGCGGGGCGGATCGCGGGCTTGGAAGTGCTGCGCATCATAAACGAGCCCACCGCCGCTTCCCTCGCCTACGGTCTGGACAAGAAGAAGGACGAGGAAATTGCGGTTTACGATTTGGGCGGCGGCACGTTCGACATCTCAGTGCTGGAAATCGGCGACGGCGTATTCGAGGTCAAGGCTACCAATGGCGACACCCACTTGGGCGGCGACGATTGGGACGGCCGGATCATGGATTCGATTCTGGATGAGTTCAAGAAGGAGTATGGCATGGACCTGCGCAAACAGGCCGACGCCCTCCAACGCATCAAAGAAGAGTCGGAGAAAGCCAAGATCGCCCTCTCCAGCTCGCAAGTCTATGAGATCAACCTGCCGTTCATCACGGCGGACGCCAGCGGGCCCAAACACATCACCATGAAGCTGACCCGGGCCAAAATGGAGCAATTGTGCGACGATTTATTCGAGCGCACGATCGGCCCGGTAAAGAACTGCTTGCGCGACGCGGGCATGGCTGTAGAGAAGGTCGACGAGTTGGTGCTGGTCGGCGGCATGACCCGTATGCCCAAAGTGGTTGAAACCGCCCACAAGCTCGTCAACAAGCCCCCCCATCAGGGCGTAAACCCGGATGAAGTCGTGGCCATTGGCGCCGCCATTCAGGCCGGCGTGCTGAAGGGCGAGGTCAAAGATGTCCTGCTGCTCGACGTGACCCCGTTGTCGCTGGGCATCGAAACACTTGGCGGCGTGTTCACCAAGCTCATCGAGCGCAACACCACGATTCCTACTCGCAAGTCGGAGATATTTTCCACCGCCTCGGACAGCCAGCCGGGCGTTGAGATCCACGTCCTTCAGGGCGAACGCCAACTGGCGCGGGACAATAAGACCATTGGCAAGTTCCACCTGACGGATATTCCGCCCGCGCCGCGCGGCGTGCCGCAGATCGAAGTGACCTTCGACATTGACGCCAACGGCATCCTGCACGTCAGCGCCAAGGACCTGGGCACGGGCAAGGAACAGAAGATTACTATCACCGCCAGCAGCGGCTTGAGCAAGGACGAGATCGAGAAGATGCGCAAGGATGCTGAGTCCCACGCCGAGGACGACAAGAAGCACCGCGAGGAAATCGAGATGCGCAACGAGGCCGACAATGCGGTCTATCGTTCCGAGAAGATGCTCAAGGACAACGCCGAGAAGATCTCCAGCAGTGATAAGACCAAGATCGAGGACGCGGTCAAGGAAGTGAAAGAAGCCATCAAAGGCGGCGAGGCTTCCGCTATTCGCACCGCCAGCGAGAAGCTCAATGAAGTCTGGCAGTCGGTCTCAGCCGAGCTCTATAAAGCCGCAGCCGAAAAGGCCCGCGCCAGCAAGCCCCAGGGCCAGCCCGGCCCGGAAGCCGGCGCCGAACCCAAGGGCGACGAGAAGAAGGGCAAGGACGAAGGCCCCATTATCGACGCCGAAGTGGTGGACGAGAAGAAGTAACGGGATCACCTCGGAAATTCATGGGTTCGTTCTATACAGGCTGTAAGGGCGACGCTAACAACTTTTCCCGTCTGCTTGTGCGGCGGGATTTTGATTCAACGCATAATCATAAACCAAAACAAAAAAAGAACAAAATATGGCATTAAACGTAAGACCCCTAGGCGATCGCGTTCTGGTTGAACCGGTCGAAGAAAAAGAAGTAAAGAAGGGCGGAATCATTATCCCCGATACCGCCAAAGAGAAACCCCAGGAAGGCATCATCCGCGTGCTCGGCACGGGCAAGCTCGACGACGACGGCAAGAAAGTCCCGTTCGAGGTCAAGGTTGGCGACCGCGTCCTGGTCAGCAAATACGGCGGCACCGAAATCAAGCTCGACGGCAAGGAATTCAAACTCCTGGGCTCGGACGACCTCCTGGCCATCCTCGAATAACCGAGTTCATCAACTATCAACAATAGACTATCTACTAACTTATGGCAGCAAAACAATTAATCTTCGACGAAGCCGCACGGCAGGCCATCCTGCGCGGGGTGGCTAAACTCTCCCGCGCCGTCACCGCCACCCTCGGCCCTAAAGGCCGAAACGTCGTGCTCGACAAGAAGTTCGGCTCTCCCACCGTAACCAAGGACGGCGTCACCGTCGCCAAGGAAATCGAGCTGGAGGATCCTTATGAGAATATGGGCGCCCAGATGGTGCGCGAGGTCGCCAGCAAGACCAGTGACGCCGCCGGCGACGGAACCACCACCGCGACCGTTCTGGCCGAGGCCATCTACCGCGAAGGCCTGAAGTACGTGACCGCCGGCGGAAACCCCATCGGTATTCAGCGCGGGATCGGCAAGGCCGTTGAGGCCGCCGTCGCACACCTCGACAAGATCGCCAAGAAGGTAAAAGACAAGGAAGAGATCAAGCAGGTCGCCACGGTTTCCGCTAATTGGGACACCACCATCGGCGAGATCATCGCCGACGCGATGGATAAGGTCGGCAAGGACGGCACCATCACGGTCGAGGAAGCCAAATCCATTGACACCACGCTCGAAGTCGTCGAAGGCATGCAGTTCGACAAGGGCTACCTGTCGCCCTACTTCGTCACCAATGCCGAGACCATGGAAGCCAAGCTCGAGGACGCCTACGTTCTCATCTTCGAAAAGAAGATCAGCAGCCTCAAAGACATGCTCCCGCTCCTCGAGAAGGTGGCCAAGGTCGGCAAACCTATGCTCATCATCGCGGAAGAAGTTGAGGGCGAAGCGCTGGCTACCCTCGTGGTCAACAAGCTGCGCGGCACGCTCAACATCGTCGCCGTCAAGGCCCCGGGCTTCGGTGATCGCCGCAAAGCGATGTGCGAAGATATCGCCATCCTTACCGGCGCCAAGTTCATCAGCGAAGACCTCGGCATCAAGCTCGAAACTGTTGAACTGAGCGACCTCGGCCGCGCCAAGAGCATCGTGGTGGACAAAGAAAACACCACCCTCGTCGAAGGCGGTGGCAAGAGCTCTGACATCCAGGGCCGCGTGAACCAGATCCGCCGTCAGATCGAGGAAACCACCTCGGACTACGACCGCGAAAAA
>Ga0073936_10001497_pt1 | contig 35865 bp, 29 predicted proteins | sample AliMusrvi5mmetaG_FD_87041 | JGI IMG/M metagenome (GOLD analysis project Ga0073936, IMG submission 87041) | Freshwater lake bacterial and archeal communities from Alinen Mustajarvi, Finland, to study Microbial Dark Matter (Phase II) - Alinen... | ecosystem: Environmental > Aquatic > Freshwater >...
AACCGATGCCGGCGGGGAAACCACCGACGATGGGAAACCCGTCGAAAAAATCATCCACATCAAGCCGCCGATCATCGTCAAGGATCTGGCCGCCCAACTCGGGCTCAAGCCCTTCCAGCTCATCTCCGACTTGATGGAGATGAACATTTTTGCGGCCATCAACCACACGATCACCCCGGAAGTGGCGACTGCGGTTTGCAAGCGGCACGGATTTGTTTTTGAACGGGAAAAGCGCACCCACGATGGCTTCCACAAGCCGAAGGTCGTGGTGGAGGCGCCCAAACCCCCGCCCCCTCCCAAGAAGGACGAACTCAAGCTGCGCGCCCCGATCGTCACGTTCATGGGACACGTCGATCACGGCAAGACCTCGCTGATGGATTACATCCGCAAGGCGCGCGTGGCGGCAGGAGAAGCGGGCGGGATCACCCAGCACATCGGCGCCTACACCGTCGAGTTCAACGGTCACCCGATTACCTTTCTGGACACGCCGGGCCACGCCGCATTCACCGCGATGCGGGCGCGCGGGGCGAACGTCACCGATGTGGTGGTACTCGTCGTCGCCGCCGATGACGGCATCATGCCGCAGACCATCGAGGCGCTCAACCATGCCAAGGCGGCCAAGGTGCCCATCATCGTGGCCATCAACAAGATCGACATGGCCTCAGCCAACGTGGACCGGGTCAAAGGCCAGCTCCAGGAGCGCGGCCTCCAGCCCGAGGACTGGGGCGGCGAAACCATCGTGTGCCCGGTATCCGCCACCAAGGGAACCGGCATCGATCACCTGCTGGAAATGATCCTGCTCCAGGCGGAAATCCTGGAACTCAAAGCCAGCCCCACCGTCGATCCCCGCGGCACCGTCATCGAGGCCAAGGTGGAACCCGGTCGCGGCCCCACCGCCACGGTTCTCGTCCGCATGGGCACCCTTATAGTCGGGCAGGCGTTTATCTGCGGGAGCTACTCCGGCAAGGTCAAATCCCTCATCAACGACAAGGGCCAAAACGTCAAGGAAGCCGGCCCCTCCACTCCGGTGCAGGTGCTCGGGTTTGCAGGTCTGCCCAACGCCGGCGACGAACTGCTGGTGATGGAAAGCGACAAGGCAGCCAAAGCCTTGAGCGAAGAACGCCTGGCCAAGGACCGCAAGGAAAAACTCGCCACGCCGCGCGGACGCGCCACGCTGGAGAACCTCTTTGCGAGCCTCGCGGCGGACGCCAGAAAGGTGTTGCGCGTTGTGATAAAGGCCGACGTGCAGGGGTCGCACGAGGCGCTCATCGCCTCGCTCAACCAGATTCAATCCAAAAAAGTCGATCTCGAAATCATCCACGCCGCCGTGGGGCCGGTCTCCGAATCTGACGTGCTGCTGGCCACCGCTTCGGACGCCGTCATCATCGGCTTCGGCGTGAAGGTGGAGAACACCGCCGCCGCCGCCGCCAAGCGCGAGACCGTCCAGATCAAGCTCTACTCGATCATCTACGAGTTGCTTGACCAGGTGAAGGAAGCCATGGCAGGGCTGCTCGATCCCGAGCTGCGCGAAGCCGTTATTGGCCACGCTGAAGTCAAGCAGGTGTTTGAGCTTACCAAGGGCATCGTCGCCGGGTGTTCCGTCACCGACGGCCGCATCTCGCGCACGGCCCGCGCCCGCGTTTTGCGCCGCCGCCAGGCGGTATACGACGGCAACATCGCCACGCTGCGCCGCTTCCAAGACGACGTGAAAGAAGTCCGCACCGGACTGGAATGCGGCATCAAACTGGGCGACTACACCGAATACGAACCGGGAGACATTATCGAGTGCTACACGCTCGAAAAATTCACCCAAACCTTGTAATAGAAGCCGGGGGGCCTTTTCCCGAAGAGACCCGCATCCGGGTCTCTTCCCATTTATTCCCATGAAGAACCGTCTCGTCCGAGTCAGAGAACTCATCAAGCGCGAACTCGGCGACTTGATCGTCCGCCAGTTGACGTTTACGCAGCTTGTGACCATTCAGGATGTCGATATCACGCCTGACCTCAAGCAAGCCCATGTCTATGTGAGCGTGCTGGGGGACGACCCCCATTCCGTGCTGGCGCAGCTTCACGACCACCGCAAGGAGTTGCAATCGCTGCTTGCCCGCCGGGTCATCTTGAAGTTCACCCCGCAGCTCCACTTCAAGCTCGACAGCACCGTGGTGCGCGGTTCGCGCGTGATCGACATCCTCACCAGCCTCGATATTCCCGAGGACAAGCCCGGGGAGAACGAAGACGCGAAATCCCCGGACGACAAACACTAAAATCTGCGGACCCCGGTCATGAGCACCAACTGCACCTTCGCCCAGATCGCCGAGGCGCTCCGCGCGCACCAGCGTTTCGTCGTCATCAGCCACCAGCGCCCCGACGGAGACGCCGTGGGCTGCGCGGTGGCTCTGGCGCTTTGCCTGCGGGAAATGGGCAAGGAAGTCGTTGTTTGGAACCACGACGGCCCGTTTGAAAAACTGCGCTTCCTGCCCGGCTCGGAGCTGATCCAGAAACCGCCGACGCAACCGGCGGACTTCGACGTGGCCATCGCCGTGGACACCTCCACGCAACCTCGCCTGGGGGACTGCCTCGCCGCCGTTCGCAGCGCCCGGCTCTGGATCAACCTCGACCACCACATCTCCAATACCGGCTACGGCGACCTTGTTTACATCGACAGCGACGCGCCCGCCGCGGGCCAGATCGTTTTCGAGTTGATCCGCGCCGCCGCATTGCCCTTTACCCCGGCCATCGCTGAGAATCTGTGGGCGGCCATCGCCACAGACACCGGTTCCTTCCAATATTCCAACACCACCGCGCGCACGTTTGAGATCGGCGCGGAACTCATCCGGGCTGGCGTCAACGTCGGCAAAATATCCAAACACCTTTACCAGACCCAGCCAAGGCGCAGGCTGGAGCTCCTGCGGGCGTTGCTCAACACGATGCGATTCACGTGCGAAGGGCGCGTGGCCAGCTTCGCGCTGACACAAGCCATCGCCGCCGAGGTGGGCGCCGGGCCGGAGGATACCGAAGGGCTCATCGACACCCTGCGCGGCACCGAGGGCGTCCTGGTCGCCATATTTTTCGAGGAACTTGACGGCGGGCGCGTCCGCGTTTCCATGCGCTCCAAAGACCCGCGTTACGACGTGTGCAAAATCTGCGCGCAGTTCGGCGGCGGCGGCCACGTGCTCGCCGCGGGAGCGCGCATCGAAGGCGATCTCGCCACCGTCCAAGCCAACATCTTACAAGCCATCTGCCATGCAATCCAACAACCTTGACGGCGTTCTCATCGTCGATAAAGCCCCCGGCATGACCTCGCACGACGTGGTCGCCATCGTCCGCCGCGCTCTCGACACCAAAAAAGTGGGCCACTGCGGCACGCTCGACCCGCTGGCCACCGGGCTGCTCCTCGTCGTGATCGGGCGCGGCACAAAAATCCAGGACTTGCTCATGAGCGAGGACAAGGAATACGTCGGCACGCTCAAGCTGGGCGAGATGACCGACAGCCAGGACGCCGACGGCGAAATCACCGAGACCCGCCCCGTGCCGGAACTCAGCCGCGAGCGGATCGAAGAGGCGTTCGCCAAGTTCGACGGCGATTTCTACCAGATGCCGCCGATGGTCTCGGCGATCAAGAAGGACGGCGTGCCGCTCTACAAGCTCGCCCGCCAGGGCAAGACCATCGAGCGCGAGCCGCGCTTCGTCCACATTTTCGCCCACGAGATCAAGAACATCGCACTGCCGGAAGTGGAGTTCCGCGTGGTGTGCAGCAAGGGCTTTTACGTGCGCACCTACGCCTTTGACATCGGCAACGACCTCGGCTGCGGCGCGCATCTGAAAGCGCTCCGGCGCACCAAGAGCGGCAAGTTCACCCTCGAACACGCCGTCACCGTCGAGGACCTCAAGACCAAGCCCCGGGCGGAAATCGCGGCAAAAATCCTCAGCCTGCCCACCGTCTCGCGCATGCGCGGGGCGTAGGAGTAGAGATTCCAGAAATGACGCACGCAAAGACGCAAAGGCGCAAAAGAGGGACATTCTTTTCTTCGCGCCTTCGTGCCTTCGTGTGAGCATCAAAAGCCATGCGGATTCACACCTCCATTGCCGAGTTCGCCGCCGTTCCCGGGCCGGTGTGCCTGGCCATCGGCGTCTTCGACGGCGTCCACCTGGGCCACCAGGCAGTGATCCGGCGCGCGCTGGCAGATGCAAAAACGGCGGGCGGCACGGCGGTCGTCGTCACATTTGACCCCCACCCGATGCGCGTGATGCGCCCGGCGCAAGCCCCGCGCCTGCTCACCTCCACGCGGCACAAGGCGCAGCTCATCGAGCGGCTCGGCGTGGGCGAACTGCTCGTCGTCCCCTTCACGCCGGACTTCGCGGCGATGGAGCCCGAAGCGTTCGTGCTCGCGTTGCACGCGGCCTGCCGTCCGCTGCGCGAGATATGCGTGGGTCACACCTGGTCCTTCGGGCGCAACCGCGCGGGAAATCTCGCGCTGCTTCAGGCGATGGGGGACCGGCTCGGCTTTGAAGAAATCGGCCTGCCCGCCGTGGAGATGGACGGCGAAGTCGTCAGCAGCACCGCCATCCGCGCCTTTGTGGAAGCGGGCGAGCTGGAACGCGCCGCCCGGCTGCTCGGGCGCGAGTTCACCGTCCTCGGCACCGTCATGCACGGAGACCACCTCGGGCGCACCATCGGTTTTCCCACCGCCAACCTGAGCGCCCACAACGAGCAGTTCCCGCCCAATGGCGTGTATGCCGTGGAAGCCCTCTGGAACGGGCGCGCGCTCCCCGGCGTCGTCAACATCGGCGTGCGCCCCACCATCGAAAGCGCCAGCGGCGAGCGCGTTCTGGAACTCCACTTGTTCGATTTTGACGCCGATCTCTACGGGCAGGATGTGGAAGTCGCCTTCCGGCGGTTCCTGCGCCCGGAAAGAAAATTCGCCGGGCTCGACGCGCTCAAAGCCCAGATCGCCTGCGACGTGGCCGAAGCGCGCCGCGCACTGGGGATTTAGTGGCCAAAGGGAAGGGGACGAATGGGACATATGGGACCAATACGTTGCATCCGTCTCATTTGTCCCATTTGTCCCATTTGTCCCGGTCCCCCCTCCTTTTTTCTTTGCGGCGGCGCGCGGGCTGATTTTTAATAGCTCCCGTGTTCCACATCACCATCCTTGGCAGCGGCAGCGCGGGCAATTGTGCCCTGCTCGAATCGGGCGGCTGCCGCGTGCTCATCGACGGCGGGCTGAGCGCAAAACAGATCACCACCCGGCTCGCCACCCTGAACGTAGAGCCATCAATGCTCGACGGCATCCTGCTCACGCACGAACACATCGACCACGTCAGCGGCCTGCGCGTGCTCTGCAAAAAAACGCCCATCCCGATCTATTGCACGCGGCTCACGGCGGAGATCCTCCGCAAGGAGGAGCTGGCCACCCACCCGGATGTCCGGCAGTTCCAGGCCGGGGCGGAATTCGCCATCAAAGACATCAGCGTGCAGTCCTTTTCGGTGCCGCACGACGCTGTTGATCCCGTCGGGTTCACCTTTTGCCACGGCGGCGAGTCCCTTGGGTTTTTGACCGACCTGGGCAAATGCACCAACCTCGCCCGTGAACGGGTGCGCGGGGTGAGCACGCTGGTCATCGAAACCAACCACGACGAAAAGACGTTGCAAAACGACCCGCACCGCCCCTGGTCCCTCAAGCAGCGCATCATGTCCATCCATGGGCACCTTTCCAACACCGCCGCCGCCGCCGAGCTGGCCGGTCTGCTCGAACACGGCCTCAACCGGGCCATCCTCTGCCACTTGAGCCGGGACTGCAACTCGCCGGAGCTCGCCCTTGGCGAGGTGCGCGCGCGGCTCGCCGCCTCGGGGGCCGACGAACGCGTGGAAGTCTACTGCGCCCACCAAAAGGAGGTCAGCCCGCGGTTCGCCATCCGCTCAGTTCACACCTCTGGCGTGTTCTGAGTATGCGGTTCCTCCGCACCTTGGAGAGGCCCGGCATCGACCGCGGGCTCGGCGGCAACTGTCGGCGCGAGGGGCTCGAAATATTGCTCGTTCATGATCCGGTCGATCTCCTGCAAGCGATGCAGCGCGTTGGCCGCCTCCCGCGTTTCCGGCATGTCTTCGGCGATCTTGATGAGAATGGCCCGCGCCCGTATCCCATCGCGCATGTGCAGCCAGAGCACATCCACCAGCCGGTTGGAAAGAAAGGCGTCGTCTTCCGGCGAACGGTCAGAAAGGGAATGCGCCTCCACCAAAAAAGCCATCGCGGACTCGGGATCATTGAGCTTTTCGCAATAAATGCGGGCGATTTCCGTTGCCGCAAGAAGATCGTCCTGATTGTCATCGTATACCGCCCGGTATTCCTCAACAGCACCAGCAAAATCCCCCGCGGCGATTTTTGACAGGGCCTCCGCATGCGGGTTGCGTTCGATCCGTTCGTTCGGCGTGAAAACAAAATTCCCCAGGAACTCCCCCAAAAGAGGGAGAAACGAGACGCAGAAAACAAAAGCCGTCACCGCCCCCAAGCCGAGAATGGCAAAATAATACGTGACCAACTGCGAGCGTGCGATGGTTTCCGCCTCCTCCATTCCGCGAACATGCTTGATGAGCAGGAACATCGCAGTGAGCATCAACACGACAGCGAGCACGCGGGGGATAATGCGCATAACTGGATTTTACGCGACTTTTGGGAAAAGCCCAGCGCAAACTTCGCTTGCAACCCGCCGCACTTTGAATTATTTAGAAAACCGTCGCCGTGGTCATCCAAAGCCGGGTGCTTGAGGCATCATGCGGGTATAGCTTAGTGGTAAAGCTCCATCCTTCCAAGTTGGCTATGCGGGTTCGATTCCCGCTACCCGCTCCAACTCCTGATTCTATCAGTGTTTCAGGGCGAAAAAGACCGGTAAGACAAGAAAGCAAGACAAATTCGCTGATTTTCCGGGGTTGTTCGTGGCGGGGCGTGAATGTTTGAACTTCGCGCATGCGCGTACTAGTACGATAAATTCCCTCGGCAGGGCTTCCAGTAGAACTTCCCATCTTTTACCATGTATGGACGCTTGATGGGTATCAGGAGCAGCATGCCGCTCTAAATCTAAATCAGCAGGATGCAGCAGGCGGGAATACGTTCCGGTGGCATGGCCGACACCAGCCACCGGGATATGAAAAAGCCCCCGCACCTGCGAACAGCGGGCGCAGCCTGTCTCAGTGTAGCTTGACCCGGATGCCCTCGGAAGAAAGGCCCTCGGACTTGGCGATGCCTTTTTCATCAACCACCTCGACAACAATCTTGCGGGCCGGGATTTCCATGCGCCCCTCCTTCTTCGCCACGCGCACCACGATGTCTCCGCCTTCCTTCGTTGCCACGTAGTGCGTGAGCGACATCGGAATGGACTGAGTCAGAATAGTCATGGTGTCCGTGTTGTCGCCGGTCCAAGTGGCGGCGTAGCGCTGGCCGCCGAGATGATTCGAGCGCGTGAGTACAAATGGGCGCACCTCCGGATGCGCCGCTTTTGGTGCTGGCCTGTGTTGCTGTCGGTCGCAGAGCGCAAGGCTATGCTCCCTCCTCGCGCCTTGGCCACCACCAAAATCAGACGCAACGCGCCCGGCCACCGCTTTTTTCACAAGCTCTCAGGCAACTGCGTTCTTTTCTTTCCCGCGCTTTTGTGCGGAATTTCCCCTCATGCCTGCCGCCCACACGCCTCCGCCTTCCCTCGTCCTCTCCGTTGCCGGCCTTTCCCTGCGGCGCGATGGCATCCGCATTTTGGACGGGATCGACTGGCAGGTCGCCCAAGGCGAACATTGGGCGATCCTCGGCGCCAACGGCTCCGGGAAGACTTCGCTGTTGAGCGCGTTGACGGGTTATGCGACGGCGACCGGCGGTGAAATCGCCCTCCTTGACCAGCGCTACGGAGAGGCAAACTGGCCGGAGCTGCGCAAACAGATCGGTCTGGTCAGTTCCTCCGTGCGCCAACAGATGGCCGACGCCGAACCGGCGCTCCTGAGCGTGGTCAGCGGCAAATACGCGATGATTGATTACTGGGGCCGGGTGAAAGCCGCCGACCGGCGGGAGGCGTTGGACATTCTGGAGCAAATCAACTGTCTGCACCTTGCCGGGCGTCCCTGGCGCGTCCTCTCCCAAGGGGAACGGCAGCGCGTGCTCATCGGGCGGGCGCTCATGGCGCAGCCCCGTCTGCTGATCCTGGACGAACCGTGTGCCGGGCTCGACCCCGTGGCGCGCGAACATTTCCTGCAATTCATCGACCGGCTCACGGCCCGGCCTGCCGGAGGTGCCTGGCCGACGCTGTTGCTGGTGACCCATCATGTCGAGGAGATCGTCCCGGGATTCACCCACGTGCTCGCCCTCAAGGCCGGGCGCGTACTGGCGGCTGGAAAACGCGCCGCCGTGTTAAAAAGCCCTGTACTTTCCGATGTTTTTGGCGAACCCGTCCGGCTGGTGCGCCGCAACGGGCGAGCCGTATTGCTGGTGGAAAAACCGGCAAGCCGGGTTTTTCAGGCAGGGAAAAAATCCGCCCCCGGCCGCGCGCGCAAATAGAAAAACGGCCCGCCCTTAAAACACCTGCGGCAGGCCCTCGCTCATCACCACGATGCGGTCTTCGATGCCGCCGCTTTTGGCCGCCTTGAGCAGGCGCTGGAGCGGCTCCTCGGGCGGCTCGAAACTGAGCCGGAAGGAGCCGTAGTGCATCGGCACCATGCGTTGTGCACCCAGGTCGAGGAAGGCTTGAAGCGCTTCCTCAGGGGTCATGTGGACGTCCCGTCCGCTCGGCGGGTCATAGGCGCCGATGGGCAGGAGGGCGATGTCGATCTTGAAGCGCTTGCCGATTTCCTTGAACCCCTCGAAATACGCGGTGTCCCCGCAGTGGTAAATGGTGCGTCCGCCCACCTCGATGATGTAGCCGCCGAAACCGCGATGCGAATCATGAAGGAACCGCGCGCCCCAGTGGTGGCAGGGCGTCAGGGTGATCCGCGCGGGCCCGTGCTCGAAGCTCCCCCAGTAGTCGAGCTCGTGGACCCCCCGGAACCCGAGCCCATGCACGAGGTTGCCCACCTCGAAGGGGACGACAATGGGCTGGTCTTCCGCCACGCGGCGCAAGGTGCGCCGGTCAAGGTGGTCAAAGTGGGCGTGCGTGACCAGCACGAGGTCGATCGAGGGCAGATCGTGGATATCCAATCCGGGGTGGCGGATGCGCTTGATGATCTTAAGCCACTTGGCCCAGTTCGGGTCCACCAGCAGGTTGGTGTCGGCGGTTTGCACCAAAAACGAGGCGTGGCCGATCCACGTCAGGCCGATTTCGCGCGGCTGGAGCTTGGGAAAGAGCGGCGCCGCCTTTTTTCCGGCACGCCGGGTGAAGAGAGAGGGAATGAGCACCTCCGTGAGGAAATTCCGCTTGTGCCAGCCCTCGGCCGGCTTGAGCCCCACCTGTTTGGCACCGCCAGCCGCCTTGCGCGCGGTGTGATCTTTGCGGGCGGGCTTGGGGCGGCTTTTGGCCGGTTTGCGAGAAAGTGAGGAAGGATTGTCCACGTGCCGCGAAGTTTAAGCCGGGAACGCGCGGGAATCAAAGAAACGATGCGATATTCTCCGCGCGCTTGTGAAAAAAGGGGAATTTGCGCCTGCCGTTTTTTGAACAAGCGCGGATTTCGCCTTGCCCAGAAGCGCCCCGCCTCAGATACTCCCCGCTTTCTTATGATCGTCACCACCGCCCAACTCTCCAAACACGCCTACGGAAAATACGCCGTGGGTGCGTACAACATCAACAACATCGAGCAAACGATGGGCCTCTTCCGCGGCTGTCTCGACAGCCAGGCCCCCTTCATTATCCAGCTCTCCAAAGGCGCCCGCCAATATTCGGACAAGCGCATGATCGAGGCCGTCATCCGCGCTGCCGACGAGATTTTCCCGGAGGCCATCTACGCCGTCCATCTCGACCACGGCGACGAAGCCACCTGCTACGACTGCATCGACTCCGGGTTCTACAGCTCGGTCATGATCGACGCCTCGCACTCGCCCTTTGAAGAGAACATCGCCATCACCAAGCGCGTGGTGGACCGCGCCCACGCCAAGGGCCTCACGGTGGAAGCCGAACTCGGCCAGCTCGGCGGCGTGGAGGAAGACGTGATCGTGGACGAAGGCAACGCCTGCCTGACCAACCCCGCCGAAGCGGTGGAATTCATCCAGCGCACCGGATGCGACGCCCTGGCAGCCGCCATCGGCACCAGCCACGGCGCCTTCAAATTCAAGGGCCAGCAGAGCCTGCACTTTGAGGTGATCGAAGCGATCGCCAAGAATGTCGCCGAAGCCGGTATGGCTCCCGTGCCCATCGTCATGCATGGCAGCAGCAGCGTCCCGCAGGACGAAGTGCGCCGCATCAACGCCGCCGGGGGCGCCATCCAGGACTCCTGTGGCGTCAACGAAGACGAATACCTGCCCGCCGCCAAACTCGGCGTCACCAAGATCAACATCGACACCGACGGCCGCCTCGTCTGGACCCGCGTCCACCGCGAATTCTTCCGCGACAACCCCGCGCAGTTCGACTTCCGTCCTCCGGGCAAGGTGTTCATGGACGAATACGCCAAGTTCATCGCCGCCAAGAACGTCAAGCTCGGCAGCGCCGGACAGCTCGCTTCCCTGCGCGCTTTCCTGGGCAAATAGCGCGTTTCAGCCGCTCTAAACCGGATTACAGGTTCTCAAAGCGGGCCACCACCCGCCCGAACCGGAACAGCCCGCCTTTGCTGACGATTTCCCGGACGGTGAGCGTCTGGTCTTCGAGGTCGATGGCCAGACGCCGTGCAAGGGGCAGGAAGCCCCCGGTGTTGATGATGATCCGCTTGCCGCACCGCCAGATGCCGCTGAAATGGGTGTGCCCGAGGGCGACGAACCGGGTGTGGGGGGCGTGCCGGGCGGCCAGGGTGTTGGCGAGCGAGGGGGTGCGCATCCACGCCACGACGATGCTCAGGGGACGCCACGGCGGCCAGATGTGGTGCTGGACGGCGCGCAGGAGCCCCGGTTTCTGTTGCCGGCGGAAGGTCTCTCCGAGATGTTCAAGGGCGAGCGCCGCCCGCCGCATGGCGGCGAGCTGGGAGGCAAGATCGTCGGGCTTTTCCAACGCCGCAAGCTCCCGGGTGTGAGCCTCGATGAGCCGCCGGGCTTCCGAGCTCCAAGGGGAAAGGCCGGGAAAGAGGATGTCTCCGTGGGTAACCATCACCGCGCCCCCGGCGAGTTCCATGAGGTGGATGTCGGTGAGGAGGGGGTCGTGGTTGCCGGTGAGGAACACTGTCCCGGCGCCCGCCTGCTCGCAGAGTTGCCGGAGCGCGTCGGCATCCGCGAACGCTTTCTCGCGTTCCTCCAGGAAGCGCATTTCCACCGTGTCGCCGTTGAAAAGGATGCGGTCCGCCCCCTCCATCAACGGGGCGATCTGGCTCCATTCCCGCACGACGCTGGATTTGTGCCCGAAGTGGAGATCGGAAAGGATGCGGGTAATCGGCGGCATTGGAACGAGATTTACCTGTTCCGGTTCAATGCGTCCAGCACGGCGCGCTGCGTCAGGAGTTCGGAAAGCACTTCGGGCGGGCCGCCGTTGGCGGGGAGGACCACATAGACAGGCACCGCGGCCTTGTCCAGGCGCTTGAGCGCGGCGGTAATCTGCGGGTCGCCCTTGGTCCAGTCCGCCTTGAGAGTGGCGAAACCGCGCAGGGCTTCGCGCACGGGAGGCGTGGCCAGCACGAAGCGCTCGTTGTATTTGCAGTTGAGACACCAGTCGGCGGTGAAGTCGATGAACACCGGCGTGCCTTCCTTTTGCAGCGCGTCCACGCGTTCCGGCGACCACGGCTCCCAGCCCGCCGCCGCCGGGGCGTTTTCCCGGCTGGCCAGCAGGACACCCGCCGCGAGGAGGCCCGCCATGACTGCCAGCGTGAGGATTTTTTGGAAGCCTTTTGCCCCGGGGGTGAACCACGTCCCGAAGACCCAGCACGCCGCTCCCAAGCCCAGGAGGATCCACGCCGCTCCCACCGCGCTGCCGCTGCCGGTTTGCGAGCCGAGCACCCCCAGCAGCCAGACGACGGTGCCGAGCATGAGGAAGCCCATGGCCTGTTTGAGGCGCACCATCCAGAGCCCCGGTTTGGGCAGATATTTCATCCAGCCCGGGCGGGCGGTCAGGAGCAGGTAGGGCGCGCTCATCCCGGCGGCGATGGAAGCGAACATGGCGAGCGTGACCGGCGCGCTTTGGGTAAAGGCGAAGGCAAGCGCGGAGCCCAGAAACGGCGCAGTGCAGGGCGTGGCCAGCAGCGTGGCGAACATGCCGTGCAGGAAGGCTCCAGTGTAGCCCTTGCGCTCGGAAAGCTCGGCCAGTTTACCCGTGCCGGGCAGCCACAGCTCAAACACCCCCAGCAGATTGAGCGCAAAGATAAAAACCAACAGCATCATGCCCAATACAAACGCCGGATTCTGGAATTGGAACGCCCAGGTCACCTGCGTGCCCGCAGCGCGGGCAGCGACGATGAGCGTGGCCAGCCCCAAAAACCAGGCGAAGATGCCCGCCACGAATGCCAGCCCGGAGCGGAAAACCTGCACCCGCGATTCGCCCGCTTGATGCAGAAAACCGAAAATCTTGAGCGCGATGACCGGCAGCACGCAGGGCATCAGGTTGAGAATGAGCCCCCCGAGAAAACCGAACCCCAGCGCGCGCCACACCGTAAGCTTGGCAGGCGGGTTTCCCCCGCCGGTTTGCGCCGGGAGCACCGCCGCCCCGGATGCCGTGGACGGGCCGTTGCTGACCATCCACCCCTCACGCTTGCCGTTGGTTTCGACAAGGAGCAGGCCGCGAATGACCGCAGGCTTCTCCGCCGGAAGCGGCAGCCGGATCAGGTCGGGAGGGATCGTCTCCGGGTGAATGCTGGCGGGAATGAGCGGATAAAACTCCAGCCGCGCCCCGGCGGGCGCTCCCTTCACCTTGATCGTGGTTTCCGTGTCCCCGGGCCGCCAGCGCAGCGCAAAAGGAAGCGGGCCGGGCCGGGGAAGCTGGGCGCGGAACTTGGCGAAGAGCTCCGCATTGGCCGGTTGCGCGTTTGTTCCCACAGGAAGCGAGAGAACCACGGTCGCACTGCCTGGCATGCACTTTTTTTCACAGGCGAGCCAGGAGGCGCTGGCTTCCAGCATGGCGTTCCCCTCTGCGGGGAGTTCGGCGGGCGGGGTGACTTCCGCCAGCAGCAGCACCTCGCCTTCGTAGCCGAAGGTCACCATGTCCCCTTCCTCCACGTATTTGTGCGGCAGCGGCCATTGCAGAGGCCCGGCTTTCCATCCCGGCGGAAGCTTCCAGTCCACCGTCACCGGCAGCCCCGAGTCCCCGGAATTCTGCCAATACGTGTGCCAGCCCGGCGCCATGCGCACGAGCAGGCCGACGGTGAACGGCTGGGCGGGGGCAACCGCCGTCGTGTCCGCGAGCAACACCGGCTCCACCGGCGAGAGCGCGGCGCCATCGGGTTGACCGGCAGCCCATCCCGGATGAACTCCCAGCAACGACAAAACCACAAATGCGACGAAGGTTCGGAACATTCCAAAAGAATAGCACGGGAGCCGCCGTCGGGCAAACATCCGCATGCCACTTCGCAAACTCAGGCTTGCCCCGATGCCCGCCAGCAGCAAGATTGTCCGCCCGCACAATGCAATCCGTCTTTCTCTTTCCGCCCGAAAAGGTCGAGTTCGTCCCCGATAATTATCTGGAGCCGCTCGATCTCGCCGCCCTCTTTCCGGGCCGCCCCGGCGCGACGCTGGAGGTCGATCTCGGGTCTGGCGACGGGAGCTTCCTGGTGGAAATGGCCAACCGCGCGCCCGAGCGCAATTTCCTGGGCGTCGAACGGCTCCTGGGTCGCGTGCGCCGCACCTGCCGCCGCCTGGCGCGCACCGGGGCCGCCAACGCCCGTGTCCTGCGCTTGGAAAGCCACTATCTAGTGCGTTACCTGCTGCCGCGCGAATCCGTAAGCGTCTTCCACGTCATGTTTCCCGATCCGTGGCCCAAGCGCCGCCACCATCCCAACCGGCTCATCCAGACGGACTTCCTGGACGCCGTGTGCGCGGCCCTGACGCCGTGCGGCGAACTGAGGCTCACCACCGACGACCGCCCCTACTTCGAGCACATGCGCGCCGTCTTCACCCCGCATCCCGGCTTTGTGGAAGAACCGTGGACGCCCGCAGAGGACTACCCGCAAACCGATTTCGAGCGGCAGTTCCGCAGCCAGGGGCTGCCCATTTACCGGGCGCTGCTGCGCCGCAAAACAGAACCGCCGCCCCCCCGGTCAGGGAACGGCGGCCTGATGTAATCACTTGCGTTCAGGGGACGATGAAAACGCGGTCGCTGGTGGGGTCAAGCACACGCGCGCCGGGGTGGATGCCCCGCACGTCCACCAGCGCGTAAGGCCGGTAGGGGCTGATGACGTAGCCCCAGTAACGAGAAGGCGTAGCCACCCGGTAGCGTGGGCCTTCCGCGTAATAACCCGCTTGCCCCTCAACGTAGCCCCGGCGGCGTTCCTCTTGGGCAATGCTCCCCACCACCGCGCCCGTCACGGCCCCGGCGCCAGCTCCGAGGGCGGCGCTCCGCACGTTGCCCCCGGTGATCCCACCGAGAATCGCCCCGGCGATGGCTCCGGTTCCCGCGCCTTGCTGCGGGGTTTCGCACCCCGAAAAACTCATCGCGAGCAAAGACATCCCGCATACAGCGGTTATTGGAAGAGATTTCATATCCATGTTTTTTGATTTCGAGGCGTTCCACCGAAAGCGGAAGGCCGGTTTTTTAACACCCTCCTACCAATACCCGTAGCGGGTACGGTTCTCCTTGTTCATTTCACCAATGGCCGCTCCGGTGAGCGCCCCGGCACCGGCTCCGATGGCAGCACTGCGCACGTTGCCCCCGGCGATCCCGCCGAGGATGGCCCCGGCGGCGGCTCCGGTCCCCGCGCCCTGGGTGGGCGTCTGGCACCCGCTAACGGCGAGGGCGACAAGGGCCAGCCCCGCCAGAGAAATTCGTTGAAGCGTTTTCATTTCATAAGGGGCATCGCCCTTCGCCAACCCGTTGCGCGTGAGGGGGGTGGCCTTGGCGTCTTTGCGTGAGACCCTGGGAGTGTACGACCCCGACCCCGGGGATTGAAAAGTGCGCGGAGAGGGGCTACGGTTGTGTCCATGGCGGGCTGCACACAGAAGGGACGCCCCCGCCGTATCCGTTTTATGAGAATCCTACGTTATCTGCTGCTGGGCGGCGGCCTGCTGGTGGTCGTGGCCGTCATCGGTTGGTTCATCGTCAACTCCCGGGTCTTCACAAAGTCCGCGCCTTACAAGCTTGTGCGCACGCTGGGCGCGTTTGAAATACGGGACTACCCGGCGCTCACGCTGGCCACCGCACCCATGAGCGACAGCGAAGGCTCCGGGGGCTTCCGGCAACTCTTCGGCTTCATCACCGGCGGCAACGCCCGCGCGGAAAAAATCCCGATGACCACCCCGGTATTGGTGGAACGCGACGCCGGGAACTGGCGGATGAGTTTCGTCCTGCCCGAGGCCGTCGAAAAAAACGGCGTGCCGGAGCCGACCGGCAAGGAGGTGCGCCTGCGGAAGCTCGAGGCGGGCCGCTACGTGGTCCTGCGCTTCAAGAACCGGGGAGAGGAGGCGAACCAAAAAGCCGCCGCGGAAAAGCTGCAGGCGTGGCTGGCTGAACGGCACATCCCGGCGCAAAGCGAACCGGTCTTCGCCTACTACGACCCGCCGTGGACGCCCACCATCCTGCGCCGCAACGAGGTGATGCTCCGAGTGCCTGAAGGGACCGACCTCGCGCAGTAACGTCCGCCCACCGGTTTTTCTTGACTTGCACACCGCCTCCAAGCCGGTATCGTTTTGGGCCTTGGAGCCAGCAAAGAGTCCGGGAACGCCCCTACGTTCCAAGTTTTTGACGGTTTCGCAAGGAACTCACTCTTCCAATCATTTATAGGGAAACAAAAAATCATGCAGCCGCAATTCACTTTCAACGTCGTCCCGAAACTTCCTGTTGAGCTCGAACCGCTCCGCGAGATGGTCTATAACCTCTGGTGGACCTGGGAACCCGCCGCCCGCAGCCTGTTCCGTTATCTCGATCCCGAGCTCTGGCACCTCACCAACCACAACCCGGTGCGGATGCTCCAACTCTGCCGGCAGGCGCGGCTCGTCGAGTTGGCCGGGGATGACGATTTTCTCCGGGAAATGGACCGGGTTTATTCGCAGTTCCGAGCTTACATGTCCCGCAAGGACACCTACGGGAGCACCCGCAAGAACGAACTGACGGCTTATTTCTCCGCCGAATTCGGCTTCCATGAGTCCATCCCGAACTACTCGGGCGGCCTGGGCATTCTTTCGGGCGACCACTGCAAGGCGGCGAGCGACCTGGGCATCGCCTTTGTCGCCGTGACGCTCCTTTACCGGCACGGCTACTTCAAACAGCAGATCAACAAGGACGGCTGGCAGGAGAGCGTGAGCCTCAACCAGAACTTCCACCACCTGCCGATGAAGGAAGTCCGCGTGGCGGACAAACCGCTGGTCATTTCCGTGCGCATCCTGGACCGCGAAGTGTTCGCGAAGGTCTGGGAGATGGTCATCGGCCGCATCTCGCTCTTCCTGCTGGACACAGACATCATGGAAAACCGGCCCGAGGACCGGCTCATCACCGCGCAGCTCTACGGGGGCGATCTCGAAATGCGCATCAAGCAGGAGATCGTGCTCGGCATCGGCGGCGTCCACGCGCTCAACGCCATGAAGCTCAAGCCCGCCGTTTACCACATGAACGAGGGGCACTCGGCCTTCCTTTCCCTCGAGCTCATGCGGCGCGGCGTGCAGGAACAGGGGCTCGATTTCCGGAGTTCCCTCCAGGCCGTCGCCGCCGGGAACGTCTTCACCACCCACACCCCCGTGCCGGCAGGCAACGACGCCTTCCCGCGTGATCTGATGCAGAAATACTTCGGCGACTACCCGGCGAAGGTCGGCATCACCTTTGACGACTTCTTCTCCTACGGGCAGGCGACCGTGAACAAGGTGGACGCCTTCTCGATGACCATCCTGGCCCTGCGCACCAGCCGCCACGCCAACGGCGTGAGCAAACTCCACGGCGAAGTCAGCCAAGGGCTCTGGCAGGATGTCTGGGCGGGCGTGCCCAAGGACGAGGTGCCCATCAGCTCCATCACCAACGGCATCCACACCAAGACGTGGCTCGCGCCGGAGTTTGACGCCCTTTACAACAAATACCTCCCGAACTGGCAGGAACACCTCACCGACCTGGACTTCTGGCGCGGCGTCATCGACATCCCCGACGAGGAACTTTGGAACACCCACATGGCCCTCAAGCGCCGCCTGGTGGAGTTCGTCCGCAAACGGGTGCGCTCCCAGCGTGAACGCATCGGCGAAAGCCCCGAGCGCATCCGCAGCGTCAACCGGCTGCTGGACCCCGAGATTCTCACCATCGGCTTCGCCCGCCGGTTCGCCACCTACAAGCGCGGCACGCTGCTCTTCTCGGACATGGAGCGGCTCAAGCGCATCCTCACCAACCCCGAGCGCCCCGTGCAGTTCGTCTTTGCAGGCAAGGCCCATCCGAAGGACGAGGGTGGCAAGCGCCTCATCCAGGAAGTCTATCGCTGGTCCCGCGACGAGGGGCTCGAAGGGCGCCTTGTGTTCGTGGAGGATTACGACACCTACATCGGACGCCGCCTCACCCAGGGCGTCGATCTCTGGCTCAACAACCCGCTGCGCCCGCTCGAAGCCTCCGGCACCAGCGGCATGAAGCTCCCGCCCAACGGCGGCCTCAACCTGAGCGTGCTCGACGGCTGGTGGTGCGAAAGCTACAACGGCAAGAACGGCTGGGCCATCGGCGCAGAAATCACCGACGGCAGCGTGGAATTCCAAAACGAAGTCGATACCGCAAGCCTCTTCCACATCCTCGAAACGCAGGTCGTCCCGCTCTACTACGCCAAGCCCGACGGGCGCCTGCCCATCGCCTGGCTCCAGCTCATGCGCGAGTCCATCCGCAGCGTCACGCCGGTCTTCAACACCCAGCGCATGGTGCAGGAATACAGCGAGCACATGTATGAGCCCGCCGCCGCCGCCGCAACCCGGCTGGGCGCCAAAGGCGCCGCAAAAGCCCGCGAAGTTTCCGACTGGAAAAAACAAATCCGCCAGCTCTGGGGGCAGGTGCGCATCAACGACGTGCAGATCGTCAACGCGGACCGCGTCAACGTCCTCGTCGGCGAATCGCTCGAAGTGCAGGCCCGCGTGCATCTCGGGGATTTGAGCCCCGAGTTCGTGCGCGTCCAGGTCTACGTCGGCGAAGCCAGCGACAACCAGATCGCCCACCCGATCACCATCGACATGACCGAGTCCAAGAAAGACGCCCAGGGCGATCACACCTACCGCGGCTCGGTCCAGGCTCCGGAAAGCGGCGCCTACGGATTCAGCGTCCGCGTGATCCCGACGCACCCGAGCCTCACCCAGGCCCACGAGCTGCGTCTCATCACCTGGGCGTCGTAGATGCATAAGGAAAGACGCGGAGACGGGGAGACAAGGAGACGCGGAGCAAACCAGTCTCCGTGTCCCCGTGGCTCCTTGCCTCCGTGTCTTCTTTTCGATTAAACTCCCCCCCATGCTCTCCATCTCCACCTGCTGGAACAGCGGCCGCCACACCGACGGTGCGGCGATGCTTGAGGAACTGCTGGAATTCGGGTTTGACCGCATCGAGCTCGGCCACGGCATCCGCCTCTCCTTGACGCAGGGCATCCTGGAAATGCGCGAAAAAGGCCGCGTGGAATTCTCCAGCCTGCACAATTTCTGCCCGCTGCCGGTGGAAATCCTCACGCCCTCGCCGGATTGTCTGCTCTTCTCCTCCCACCGGGAGATGGAACGGGAACGGGCGATCCGCCAGACGCTCCAGACCATCGACTTCGCCGCGCGGCTCGGGGCGCCCAACGTCGTCCTGCACTGCGGCCGCGTGGTCATGGAGCCCGTCACCGCGCAGCTCATCGAGCTCGCCGCTGCGGGGCGCCACCTCTCCCCGGAATACGCCCGGCTCAAGACCCAGGCCGTGATCCGCCGCGAAAAAATCGCGCCCAAGTTCGTCGCTCGCCTCAAGGACTGCCTCACGCGCATCGTCGAGCACGCCGCCAAAAAGGGCGTGCGCCTGGGGCTGGAAAGCCGGCAGGCGTATGAGGAAATCCCCAGCGAACGCGAGTTTGACGAACTGCTCGAAGCGTATCCCGCCCCCACCGTCGGCTACTGGCACGACATCGGGCACACGCAGATCCGCGCCAATCTCGGTTTTGTCGATCACGCCGAGTGGCTCGCCAAGGTGAGGCCGCGCCTCACCGGCTGCCATCTCCACGACGTCCTCTGGCCGGGGCGCGACCACCTGGCCCCCTTCACCGGTGGCTCGGTCGATTATCAAAAATTGATTCCGTTGCTGCCAAAGGAAACCCTGTTCGTCTGGGAAATGAGCCCACGCCGGACCAAGGAAGAGATCGCCGAGTCCCTCCGGCGCTGGAAAGAAACCTTCGGCTCATGAGCAAAAAGACCCTCTTTACGCTCCTGCAAATCGCCGTCACGGTGGGCATCCTCGCCTTCCTCTTCCGCGACGCGGAAAAAGACAAGCAGATGCTCGCGGCACTCGCGCACGCGAATCTTTGGTGGATCGCCGCCGCCTGCGGTGTCTTCGGCATCGTGGCACTGGCGGCCATCACCCGCTGGAAGGTGCTGTTGCGGGTGCAGGGAATCCACATCGGCTGGGGGCGGCTCACCGCACTCTTCCTCATCGGCATCCTCTTCAACCCGTTCATGCCCGGCGGCACGGGGGGCGACGTGGCCAAGATTTTCTATCTGCTCAAGGAAACCCCCGACAAGAAACCAGCCGCGCTGCTGGCGGTGCTGATGGACCGGCTCGTGGGGCTCTTCGGGCTGATCCTCATCGCCGGGGTCGTCATTGCGCTCCGCTACCAGTGGCTCACGCAGACGCCTACCTGCGCCACGCTGCTTTACACCCTGCTGGCCATCTTTGGCGGCAGCATCGGGTTCATCTTGCTTTCCTTTGCGGTGACCGGCCTGGGCCTCGTCCACAAACTGCCCGCGCGCATGCCGCTGCGGGACAAGCTGGTCGATCTCTCCGTGGCCTACAACCAGTATGGGCGCGCCTGGGGTTCGTCCCTGCTGGCGCTGCTGCTCTGCGTGCCGGTGCATCTGGGCTCCTTCACGCTTTTCTACTGCGTGGGCCGGGCGTTCACCGAACGCGGCGCGCTGCTGGATTTCTGGGGCATCATGCCCATCGTCAACACCATCGCCTCCATCCCCATCAGCATCGGCGGCACGGGCGTGCGCGAGGGGCTCTTCATCAAGCTCCTGGGCGGGCTCTGCCAAATCCCCGAAGCGACCGCAGTCACCATCTCCCTCACCGGCTACTTCGTGCTCATCCTCTGGAGCCTCGGCGGAGGGGTCGTTTACCTTTTTTACCGCCCGAGCGAACACGCCGCGCTGGCGGAGATGAGCCAGGAAGTCGGCCAACTCGAACACGCCATCGCGGAGGGCGAGCAAACGGTGGAGGGTAAAAGCTTGTAAAATACCGGGATTTGAGAAGCGCTCGCCAAAACCTTAATCCTCCAGTAGATTGCAGCAAATGAAACGCGAATTCAACGTCGTCATCGAACGGGACGCGGAGGGATATTACACGGCTAGCGTGCCCGAATTGCACGGCTGCCACACACAGGCTCGTTCGCTCGACAAGCTACTCAGTCGCATCAAGGAAGCCATCGAACTTTGCTTGGAGGTCGAAGGGGGCGTGAGCACCGGCTCTGAATTTGTGGGCCTTCAACGCGTGGTTGTCGAGGTATGATCCGTCTTCGGCGCATAACCGGAAGGCAAGCGCTGAAGGCTCTCCAGAAAGCCGGCTTCAAGGTCATTCGCGCCAAGGGTAGTCACCATTTTTTGCGTCATCCCGATGGGCGAGCAACAGTCATTCCCATACACGCCGGTGAAACATTGGGGCCGGGGCTTTTTAACCAGATTCTTAAAGATGCGGAAATTGAGCGCCACGTATTCGAGAAGTTTCTCTAGGCCTTCCCCAAAATCTGCGTAAATCTGTGAAATCTGCGGATACACCTTCTTCTCCCCGGTCTTCGGACGCGCTTCTCCCCGAGGTGGCGGTGAATTTCGCCCTCACCTGGGACGCCCGCGCTTCCACGCGCACGGGCACCCGCTCGGATTTTTCCTCTCCCCTCGACAAACGCCGCCTGCTGGAGCTCCGCGCCAGCGCGGACGCCGTGCTGGTGGGCCGCACCACGCTCGAAGCCGAGCGGATGACGATGGGAATCCCGGACGACCTCCGCGCGGCGCGCGTCGAGCGGGGGCGTCCGCCTGCTCCGTTGCGCGTGGTGGTAAGCGCCTCGGGCCGGATCGACGCGGCCCAGCCGATTTTTCTGACCGCTTTCGCGCCCATCCTCCTCTTTTCCACCACGCAAATGCCACAGGCTACACGGATGGAGTTGGAAAAATCCCACGCAGAGTCGCAGAGTCGCAGCGGGGTGATCCTGCACCTTTCCGAAGGGCGGGAACTCGACCTGCGCGAGATGCTTGCCACGCTTTGGAGCCGCTACGGGGTGCGGCGGGTCGTATGCGAGGGCGGCCCGACGTTGTTGCGCTCGTTGCTGGAAGAGAACCTCGTCGATGAAATCAACCTGACATTTTGCCCCCGCATCTTCGGCGGAACGGACGCCCCCACGCTCACCGGCGGCCCCGGCGCGTTCCTGCCCGGAGCCCTCGAATGCCGCCTGGAGGCGATGGAAACTGTCGGAGGCGAATGCTTCGCGTGCTACCGGGTAATAAGGTCGGGATAAAGCAGTCGCCCCACAGAATGGAACACGAAACTGCACAAGAAGCCGCGACGGTGGATAAAGCAAAGCGCCGTCTTCCTTGGTGCCTTCGTGCCCTCGTGCCCTCGTGTGAGAATAAAAGGGCTTTCTTCGCGTTCTTCTTCGCGTTCCCAAACTCCATTTGGGAACGCGAGTGTCTTGGAAATTCCATTTCCTCCGTGCGTGATGAGATGCGCGATCTTTCTAATAGCAGCGGACCGAAGGATTCCTCAAAGCTCCCTCCTTGGTGCCTTCGTGCCTTCGTGCCTTCGTGTGAGAACAAAAGCCGTTCCCATCACCTCCCCTACCTGATCCTCCTCGCCGCCGTGCTGTTGGTCTATTCCCCGGGGCTGCGTGACGGCTTTGTTTGGGATGACACCGCGTTGGTATTACGCGATCCGCTTATCCGGAGTCCCTTCCTGCTCGCGGAAGGCTTCCGCCATTTCCTGTTTCTCGACGCGACCGCCTCGGACTTCTACCGCCCGCTGCAACGCGCGGCCTTCACCCTGGACTACGCGCTCGCGGGCTTCACCCCGTGGGTATTCCACCTCACAAGCCTGCTCGTTCATGCCGGGGCGGCGATGGCGCTCTACGCGTTCGGTTGGCGGCTGCTGGCTGGAAACTTGGGAGGGGATTTATCAGGAAATCAGGAAATCAGGAACGGGGAGGAGATGGTGCGGGGGGATGCCGCGGACGGTTGCGCGTGCGGCATTTCAGGAGACCTTCGTGCCTTCGTGCCTTCGTGCGAGAAGAATCATTCCTCTCACAAGTTTGTCGCCCTGCTCGTGGCGCTGCTGTGGGCGGTGCACCCGATCCATTCCTCCGCCGTGGTGTATATTTCCGGGCTCGCCGATCCGCTGGCGGCGCTCTGCGGTTTTGGCGGACTGGCTTTGCTTTTCGCGCGCCGCCCCTTCTCCGCCGGGCTCTGCCTGGGGGCTGCGCTCTTTGCCAAAGAGAGCGGGGCGCTGGCGCTTGTAATCGGGCTCGCGTTCGCCTGGGGACAGGCCCGCACCGGAACCGCGGACCGGCGGCAACGGTTCGCGCGCTTCGGCCACACCGCTCTCCCTGCGCTGGTGCTGGCCATCCTCTATCTCGGCCTGCGCGTGACGGCAGACCACCTCCCGGCACCTCGGCGCGAACCGATCCCGTTTGCCACGCGACCCGTCCTTTGCCTGCGCGCGGTAGCGGAATATGCCGGCCTCTTTGTCGCCCCCGTGACTCTGCGAATGGAACGGGAAGTGCGCCTCCCCTCGGAAAGGGGTCAACTCCTGGGAAAAGCCGGGGACGGCGAGGGCGGGGCGGCGCTCCGCTTCGCGAACTTCCAAACCGCAGTCGGCGCGTTGCTGTTTTGCGGAGCGGCATTCTGGTTTTGGCGCGCCGCCCGCACCGCGCGCGCCTGCCTGCTGGCGGCGGCGGCAGCCTACCTGCCGGTGAGCAATCTCCTCGCCCTCAACGCCACCGTGGCCGAACACTGGATCTACCTTCCCAGCGCCTTCCTCCTCCTCGCGGCGGCGGCAACGCTCCGGCAATGCCCGCGCCCAAACCCCCGCGCGCTTTGGCTTCTCGCCGTCGTGTCCGGGTTATGGCTCATCGCCCTGGGGTGCCGGACGGCCTGGCGCTGCGAAGACTGGCGCGACCCAAACACATTCCTCGCGGCCACGATCCGCGACGGCGGCGACAGCAGCCGCATGCTCGGCAATCTCGCCCTGCAAAAATACTCCAAGGGAGATTTTGCGGGGGCCGTATGGGACAACCGGGAGGCGCTCCAGCGCCAGCCGGATCAACCCTTCGCCATGCTCGGCCTCTCCGCAGCGCTCATCCAACTGCGCGAATTCGCGGAGGCCCGCCAATGGCTGGAGCGTTGCGAGCAGATTCCCCACGTCCGGGCCAACGCCTTGATCTACCGCAGCGAACTCGAATTTCAGGAATCCAGACGCGACCGCGTGCCGCTGCTCCGCGAGGCGGTGGCCGTGAACCCCCACCACTGGCCGGTGCGCAAGCGGCTCATCACCCATCTCGTGGAGCGCGGCGAACTCGCCCCCGCCCTGCTGGAACTGCGCGCGGTGCTCGCGGAAGAGACCTTCCGCGCGGAAACGTGGGAACTGCTCGGGCAGGCGCTGGAAAGGATCGGCCAACCCGCCCTGGCCAGGGACGCCTACGCGGAGGCCGACCTGCGAGACCTCTGGCGGGGAAAAAAAGCGGGCCAGAAACCGTAAAAAAGGCGAGCATCCCGCCGGGTTCTTCTGCATTTTAAGCGTCCATGATTATCCGCGCCAAAACCGTTGTCCCGATGAGCGGCCCACCCCTGGAGGACGGCGCGGTGGCCGTGGCGCAGGATGGGCGGATCGCCGCCGTGGGGCCGTTTGCCCAAGTTTACAGGAACCGCCCGGGGGAGGTGGTGGAGCTCGGCGAACAAGCGCTGCTGCCGGGCCTCATCAACGCCCATTGCCACCTCGACTACACGCGGATGCGCCACGCCATCAACCCCCAGCGTTCGTTCACCCGCTGGATCAGCCGCATCAATGCCCTCAAGCGGCAGATGACCGACGAAGATTACCTCGCCTCCATCGCCGACGGGTTCGCCGAATTGCGCGCGTGGGGCGCCACCACCGTTTGCAACCTGGAAGCCTTCCCCGAACTGCTCCCCAAGCTGCCGCCCCCGCCGCTGCGCACCTGGTGGTTCCTCGAACTCATCGACCTGCGCAACCGGCTGGCCACCGAGGAATTCATGGAAGGCACTCTCGCTTTTTTCGAGGGGCGCAAGGATTGGCTGGGCGGCTTCGGCTTGAACCCGCACGCCCCGTACACCGCCTCCCCTGAGCTCTACCGCCTTTGCCAGGCTTGCGCCGACCGCTTCGGGATGCCCCTGACAACGCACATCGCCGAATCCGCCGACGAAGAGGCGATGTTCGCCCGCGGCGAGGGCGAGCTCTTCGAGTTCTTGCGCGGGCTCGGGCGCAACATGGAGGATTGCGGCCGCCACTCCGCTTTTTCCCAAGCGGTGCGCGGCGGTCTCATCGGCCCCGGCTGGCTGCTTGCCCACGCCAACGAACTCGACGAGGCGGATTTTGATCTCATCGCCGCCACGCCCGGCGACTGGCACGTCGTCCATTGCCCGCGCAGCCACGCCTTTTTCAAGCATCGCCCCTTTCCCTGGGAGCGGCTGGAAAAACTCGGTGTCTGCATCAGCCTCGGCACGGACAGCCTGGCCAGCAACGATTCGCTGAGCCTCTTCGCCGAGTTGCAGGCCGTCCAAAAAGCCATCCCCGCGCTGACTTCCGAAACCCTGTTGAAAACCGTGACGACCCACCCGGCAAAAGCCTTGCGAAAATCCGGCGAACTCGGGGCGCTCCAGCCCGGAGCCCATGCCGACATGATCGCACTCCCCTACGCCGGACCCGCCTGCGAAGTCCACGACGCCATAATCGCCAACCGAAGCCCAATCCAATGGATGATGCTGGACGGAAAAATTCTTTAACGCTCGCCACTCTGCTCGCGCTTGCCCTGCTGACCACCCCGCCGCAAGCCCCCGCCAAAGGGACGAACAGTTCTGGCAAGGCAAAACCGCGCCCGGCCACGCGAGCGCTCGCCAAGGATCCCGCCGCAGATCCAGCCACCCCGCCGTCCCAGGCCGCCGGAGAACTCGTCCTCGCCGCCGACGGCGCGACGGTGATCGACGGGCTCACCGGAGAGCAGCTCTACGAGAAAAACGCCGGGGGGCGCTTTTACCCGGCCAGCTCCACCAAAATCCTCACTGCCCTGCTGGTCATCGAAGCGGGCGACCTCGACCGCCTCGTAACCATCACCCCGGAAGACACCAAGGTGGAGCCCAGCGCCATCGGCTTCAAACCGGGGGAGCAGTTCACCCGCCGCGAGCTCCTCTACGCCCTCATGCTCAAGAGCGCCAACGACGTCGCCCAAGCGCTCGCCCGCGACAACGCCGGAAGCATCCCGGCTTTCGCCGAAAAAATGACCCTCCGCGCCACCGCCTTGGGCGCCAACCAGAGCCATTTCGCCAACCCTCACGGACTGCATCACCCTGAGCATTACACCACGCCGCACGATCTGGCCCTCATCGCCCGCGCCGCCATGCAGCAACCCCTCTTCCGCCAGATCGTGGCCACCGTCTCCCATCCGTGGGTCACCGCCACCGGCGTCACCGAACTGCGCAACCACAACAAGCTGCTCTGGTGCCCGCCGTGGAAATTCGAGGGGTGCACCGGCCTCAAAACCGGCTACACCGTCCCGGCCCAGCAGGTGCTCGTCTCTGCGGCCTTGCGCGACCACCGGGAAGTCATCTCCGTCGTCATGCACTCCAACAAGCCGGGCATCTGGATGGACAGCAAAGCACTTCTCACCTACGGCTTCTCGCATCTCGCCCCCCAACCGCGCTTTGATTAAATTCTCGCTCGGAAATTGTTCTGCCGAGTGCGGCTTGCGCGGTTGACGAAATGCCAGAAAGCGCGATGCTTGTCTCATCTCCGAGAAAACCGGAGCCATCAAGCAGAGTTTTTGAGACAAACCACTTTCCATTTTCGCATTTCTGCGTAAGTTTCATTTTAGATAATCCCAATGGCCCGCATTTTGATCATAGACGACGAACCCGCGATGGTGGACGTGATTTCCACCCTCTGCCGGGAACTCGGTCACCAGGCATTTCCCTTTAATTCCGCGGCGCGCGCCATCGAAGCGCTTCCCGGCACCATGCCGCAGGTGATCATCGCGGACATCAAAATGGAAAGCGTGGGCGGCTTCGACGTCCTGCGCGCCAGCCGCGATCTGACCCCCACGCCCGCCGTGATCATGGTCACCGGCTACGCCTCCGTGGAGACCGCCGTGGAAGCCATGAAACTGGGTGCCTACGACTACGTCACCAAGCCCTTCAAGATCGACGATCTCCAGATGACCATCCAGCGGGCGCTGGATTTCCAGTGCGCCGTGCGGGAGAACGACTACCTCAAAAAGGAGCTCAAGGACCGCTACAAATTTGAAAACATCATCGGCACCAGCTCGAAGATGCAGGAGGTGTATAACCTCATCGCCAAGGTCGCCGATACCGACAGCACCATCCTGATTCAGGGCGAAAGCGGCACCGGCAAGGAACTCGTGGCGCGCGCGCTGCATTTCAACAGCCGCCGCCAGCATCACCCCTTCGTGGCCATCAACTGCTCGGCGCTGCCCGAAAACCTGCTGGAAAGCGAACTCTTTGGCCACAAAAAAGGGGCATTCACCGGCGCCGTGCTGGACAAGATGGGCCTTTTTGAAGAAGCCCACCACGGCACCATCTTCCTGGACGAGATCAACTCCATGGCGCAAACGCTCCAGACCAAACTCCTGCGCGTCTTGCAGGAACGTCAGATCCGGCGCGTGGGCGACACCAAGACCATCCCCATCAACGTCCGCGTGCTGGCCGCCTCCAACGAATCCCTCCACGAAAAAATCCACACCGGGGGATTCCGCGAAGACCTCTACTACCGCCTGGCGGTCATCCCCATCGAAATCCCCCCCCTGCGCGAACGCCTCGAAGACATCCCCCTGCTCGCCCATCATTTCATTCAAAAGGTCGCCGTTCAAAACGGCACCGCACCAGTTCGGATTGAACCCGATGCGCTTGCGGGGCTCGCGCTCTACCCCTGGCCGGGTAATGTCCGCGAGTTGGAAAACGCCGTTGAGCGCGCCTGCGCGCTGTGCGAGGAATCCCTCATCCGCACCAATGATCTGCCCGCGCTGGTCACCAACCGCATGGCGCAACCCGCGGCGGAGACGCCGGGCAAACTCCCCATCGGCCAGCCGCTTGAGCTTTTCATCAAAGACCTGGAGCGGCGTTTCATTGAGGAGACCATCCGTTTCAACGACGGTTCCCGCGAGCGCGCAGCCAAGATGCTCGAGATCAGCATGGCCACGCTCTACCGCAAACTGGCAACCTGACCGCACTCCGGGGTGGACCGCAACTTCCGGGCGCGTTCCGGGGGGGCACGCGCCGTGGGCGCTGAGAAACGCATTTGCAGAGAGAGCCTCTTTATTTTTAAGAAGTGGCATCATCCCGAAAACCGGAATTGGAGGGGATGAACTGGTGCAAGATGCTGAACCGATGAGACTTGAGGCAGAGCGGGTGCATCAAAAGATACGGAGCCGTTCTGACGAAAGGCTTTCGCGGCCAGCAGATTGCTTCAGATCGCCCCGAGCAACTTCGGTTTTCGGGATCATGCCTTCCACGCAAGGGAGTCGGTAAAACCGCGGCCCGCAGCCGGGGCGGCAGCGCCCCGGTCTATTCAACGATATGACCTTTATTCGCCTTGAAGTGGGTCGCTTGCACCGTATAACTAGAGCCTCCTCCCAAACCGTCTGCCTTCCCTCCCCGCCGCTTCCTATCGCAGAAAATCCCCCAAGGCCCCCTCAAAACCCCTTTGCTTTATAACAGCAGCCCTTGCCTGAGGCGGGGGAAAATCTTCGGAGAATCAGCGTTTAAATAAGACCCCGGCGAAATAACGAACAATCTCTCCACCCAAACAAGACAACTCCCTTATGCAATACACCATTAAAAAACCACTCATCCTCTCCCTGGCCGCAGCACTGACCTGCGCCCTCCTGCCATTCACTCCGGTCCACGCGGCGGAGGCGCCAGCCGTTGCTAACGAAACCAAGGAACACAAGGACGCGCGCATGGCGTGGTTCCGCGAGGCGCGCTTCGGCATGTTCGTCCACTGGGGACTCTACTCCGTGCCCGGTGGATACTATCAGGACAAGCCCGTCAAAGGCTACGGCGAGTGGATTATGAATAATGCCAAAATCCCGATTGCCGACTACGCAGCCTTCGCCCCGCAGTTCAACCCGGTCAAGTTCAACGCCGACGAATGGGTCAGGATAGTCAAGGATGCCGGGATGAAATATATAGTTATTACCACCAAGCATCACGAGGGCTTTGCCATGTTCCCCTCGAAGGCCTCCAGCTTTAACATCAACGACGCCACCCCGTTCAAGCGCGACCCGATTGCCGAACTGGCTGCGGCCTGCCGCAAGCAGGGGATCAAACTCGGCTTGTATTATTCGCAGAACCTCGACTGGCACCATCCCGGTGGGGGCATATGGGGAGGAGATTGGGATCCGGCCCACAAGGGGGATCCGGAGAAGTATGTGAATGAGATCGTGATCCCGCAGTTGAAGGAAATTCTCGCAAACTACGGTGACATCAGCGTGCTCTGGTTTGATATCGCGGGTGGTGTCATCAATAAGGAGCGCGCGGACCGCATTTACAAGACCGTGATGGAATGCAACCCGAACATCATCATGAACAACCGCTTGGGCGGCGGCTACCAGGGCGACACTGAAACCCCCGAGCAGAACATTCCCGCGCAGGGATTTCCCGGCCGCGACTGGGAAACCTGCATGACCATCAACGGCACTTGGGGTTACAAGAAAGACGACAAAAACTTCAAATCAACCGAGACCCTGCTGCGCAACCTGATCGACATCGCCAGCAAGGGCGGCAACTACCTGCTCAATGTCGGCCCCTCGCCCGAAGGGGAGATACCCGCGGGCGAAGTGAAACCCATCGCGGAAATCGGCAAATGGCTGCAAGTCAATGGCGAGGCGATCTATGGCACCTCGGGCACACTCTTCGGCGAGGAAAACGGAACCTTCAGCACCACCGAGAAGGACAAAAAAGGTCAACCGGTCTTCCATGCCACTTATAATTGGCGCTGCACGGCCAGGCCCGGAAAAGCATATATCCATTTCCTGGTCTATCCGGGAGCCCCCATCCGCACCTACAACAACCGAGGGAAACTGCTCAGTGAAACGCCGGCCTCCGCGTCGATCTTCACCCTCGACACGAAGGGCAAGCTGGGCGCGGTCACCAAGGCATATATGTTGGCGGATTCTAACAAGACACCGCTGAAAGTAACCATGGATGGCAGCAAGCTAACAGTAACGCTGCCCGACAAAGCCCCTGATCCCATCGCCTCGGTGCTGGTTCTGGAGACTCTGGAAAAATAACGAACAATCTCTCCACCCAAACAAGACAACTCCCTTATTTGAAATACATGATGAAAAAACCACTCATCCTCTCCCTGGTCGCAGCACTGACCTGCGCCCTCCTCCCATTCACTCCGGCCTGCGCGGCGGAGGCGCCAGCCGTTGCTAACGAAACCAAGGAACACAAGGACGCGCGCATGGCGTGGTTCCGCGAGGCCCGCTTCGGCATGTTCATCCACTGGGGGCTCTATGCTGTGCCGGCCGGTGAGTGGAATGGGAAAACCAATTACGGCGAATGGTTCCTGGAAGAAACCAAGATGCCCGTTTCACAATACGAACAGTATGCCAAACAATTCAACCCGGTGAAGTTCGATGCCAAACAATGGGTCGCCATCGCCAAAAACGCCGGGATGAAGTATATCGTGATCACCTCCAAACATCACGATGGCTTTGGCATGTATCCCTCGGATCTAACCGACTGGTGCATCAAGTCCACGCCCTTCAAACGCGATCCCTTGCAGGAGTTGGCTGATGCCTGTCGGGAGGCCGGCATCCGGTTTTGCGTCTATCACTCCATCATGGATTGGCATCACCCGGACTGGGGCAAGCGCCGCGCATGGAATGACCGGGCCACCGGCGAGCCCGACATGGACCGCTACACCGTTTATCTCAAAGGCCAGCTCAAGGAGTTGGTGACCCGTTATCAACCGGGCATCCTCTGGTTTGACGGCGAATGGGAAAGCCCCTGGACCGATGAACGGGGCGTCGATCTCTATGCGTATCTTCGCGAGCTTGACCCCAAGCTGATCATCAACAACCGGGTCGGCAAGAAACGCGCCGGGATGGCAGGCATGGATAGCGACAAAGGCGGCGTCGGCGACTACGGCACCCCTGAACAAACCATTCCCGCCAACGGTTTCGGACCCGGGGTTGACTGGGAATCCTGCATGACCCTCAACGGACACTGGGGCTACAACAAAAAAGACCTGAATTTCAAATCAACCGAAACCCTGCTGTGCAACCTGATAGACATCGCCAGCAAGGGCGGCAACTACCTGCTCAATGTCGGTCCCGACGCCGAAGGCGTGATCCCGGCGGGGGAAGTGAAACCCATCGCGGAAATCGGCAAATGGCTGCAGGTCAACGGCGAGGCGATTTATGGCACCTCGGCCACGCTCTTCGGGGAGGAAGCCGGGACCTTCAGCGACACCGAGAAAGATAAAAAAGGTCAACCCGTCTTCAAGCCAACCTGGGACTGGCGCTGCACAGTCAAACCCGGCAAAACCTATATTCATATTTTGAAATGGCCCGGCGCATCCTTCACCCTCGACACCAAGGGCAAGCTGGGCGCGGTCACCAAGGCATATATGTTGGCGGATTCTAACAAGACACCGCTGAAAGTAACCATGGATGGCAGCAAGCTAACAGTGACGCTGCCCGACAAAGCCCCTGATCCCATCGCCTCGGTGCTGGTGCTCGAGACTCCGGCGAAGTGAACAACTCGCTTTTCATATATAACTAAACATTCCATGAAGCACGCTGGCTCCCTCGCAACCGCCCTGGTGACACTTCTCATCCCATTCTCCCTGCAGGCTAAACCTTTGCCGGACCCGCTGGTTATCTCCACCGCATGGAAGTTGCAGGATGCCGCCAAAGTCCCCTCGAAAGGGGAGGATATCTCGCAACCTGCTTTCGCGACTGCGGACTGGTATCCCGCCACGGTGCCCGGAACGGTGCTGACCACGCTGGTGAACAACAAGGTTTACCCCGAGCCGCTCTATGGCGAGAATAACCGCCCGGACAAAATCCCCGAAAGCCTGTGCCGCACACCGTATTGGTATCGCACGACGTTCACGGTGCCCCCCGATTATGCCGGGCGCAAAATCTGGCTGAACTTTGAAGGCATCAACTACAGCGCCAAAGTCTGGCTGAACGGAAAAAGCGTGGGAACGATCAAGGGCGCATTCACCCGCGGGATTTTTGACATCTCGTCCATCACCAAACCCGGCGAAGCGGCGACATTGGCGGTCCAGGTGAGTCCGCAGCCGAATCCCGGGAATCCGATTGAGCACAATCTTGCCAATGGAATGGGGAAGAACGGGGGCATTACCGCTATCGATGGTGCAACCTTTCTTTGCACGATCGGCTGGGATTGGATTCCGGGAATTCGTGATCGCAATACCGGCATCTGGCAGAAGGTGTTCCTTTCGGCCTCCGGCCCGGTTCTCGTTCAGGAGCCGTTGATTACAACGGATCTGCCGTTGCCCAAACTGGATTCAGCAGACATCAAAATCCAGGTCACGCTGAAGAATGTCAGCGACCAGCCGCAGAAAGGCGTATTCAAGGGGATGTTCGGCGATGTCCCTTTCCAGCAAGCCATTGAGATCCCCGCGAACGCCACGAAAGTCGTTAAGCTGGATCCCGCCACGGCGCCCCAGTTGCGAGTGCAAAATCCCAAACTCTGGTGGCCCAATGGCTACGGCCCCCAGAATCTCTATCCTGTTCATCTGGCTTTCGAAGCGGGAGGTGTGGTTTCTGATTCCCAAGACTTTAATATCGGCATCCGCAAGATCACCTACACCGTGCCCGAGAGTGAGAATCTGACGCTATCGGTTAATGGCGTGCGCGTCGTGTGCAAAGGGGGCAACTGGGGTATGGACGAAGCCATGAAGCGCTGCCCTCGCGCGCGGCTGGAAGCGCAGGTGCGGATGCACAAATTGGCGAACTACACCATGATTCGCAACTGGGTGGGCCAGAGCACCAGCGAGGACTTATATGATCTCTGCGACAAATATGGCATTATGCTCTGGGACGAATTCTTCCAGCCCAATCCGGGGGATGGCCCTAATCCGACGGATGTGGAAACCTATCTGGCTAATTGCAGGGAAAAGATCGTCCGGTTCCGCAACCATCCCTCGATCGCCCTTTGGTGCGGGCGCAACGAGGGGCGTCCGCCCCAAAACATTAATGATGGGTTGCAGAAGCTGATGGACGAACTGGAGCCAACCCGCCATTATCAGGCGAGTTCCACCGATGGGCGTGGCGTTCATTCAGGGGGGCCCTACCGATGGAGAACGCCCCAGGAATATGACGTGGATAATGCCAAGGCGCACATCAGTATTTGGGCGGCCAAACATCCATTCAAAACCGAAATCGGCAGCGTTTCGATTCCCACATTGGAAGCGGTGCAAGCGATGATGCCGCAAAAGGACTGGGAAAGCATCAATGATGACTGGGTCCAGCATGATCTTGGAAAAGGTCCCTCAAACGGCGATATTTACCCGGGCCAACTCGATAAACGCTATGGCATGGCTCTGAACCTTGCGGATTTTGTGCGCAAGGCCCAGTTGGCCAATTACGAAGCTTTCCGTGCGATGTATGAGGGGTATTTTATTGATTTGTTCCACCCTGCCACGGGGATTCTCACTTGGATGAGCAATCCGGCCCAGCCGAGTTTTGTCTGGCAGCTTTATAGCTGGGATCTGGAGCCGAATTCCTCGCTCTTTGCTACCAAGAAGGCCTGTGAGCCGGTTCACATCATGCTCAACGAGAGCACCTGGCACTTTCATGTCATCAATAATCACGCGTTGCCGCTTTCCGGGGCCACGGCCTCCGTCGCGGTGTATAACATGGACGGCGCTGTTGCCCATAAGAACGAGGTGAAGGTCGAGGCTCCGGCAAGTGCGGCAATCGACCTGGGTGCCATGAAGTGGCCCACTAACCTTACAAAGGTCCATTTCATCAAACTCCAGCTGCATGATGCCGCAGGGCAATTGCTCTCGGACAACTTTTACTGGCGCGGGACTGCCGGTAATGGAGGGGATTTGCAAGACTTGCAAACCCTGCCAGTGGTGAAGCTCGAGGCGCTGGTCAAGCGCCGTGACGCCGGAGGCAAGTGCCTGCTCGATGTCACGCTGCACAATCCCTCCGGCAACATCGCGCTGATGACGCATCTGCAATTGCGCCGCAAGGGGAGCGGCGAGCGGGTGTTGCCAGTTTATTATTCTGACAACTACGTTTCCCTGGTTCCTAAGGACTCGAAAACCATCACCATCGAAGCTGCCGCCGCCGATCTCAAAGGCGACAAACCACTCGTCGTGTTCGACGGCTGGAACATCGATGTGGTCCCGACCACCTCCGGCGATTGCGAGGTGGCGCTTAACAAAAATGCGCAGGTGGCGAGCTGGCCCGTCACGAATCTTTCGGTCAAAAAATTAGCCCCCCCTAGGGCAAATCCTCTTCCCCAATAAGCCCCATGAAAAAAGCAATCCTCCTGTTGTTCGTTTGTTTGCTTTCCTGCGCCGCCATACAGGCCGAGGAGAAACCGCTTTCCCTTGCGCTCAACCCCGTGCCGCGCAGCAACGGTTGGTGGCGCGACAAGCAGGAAGCCAACCGCGTCCTCATCGAGCAAGGCGGCGTCGATCTGCTGCTCGTCGGCGATTCGATTGTCGGGTCACTCGACGGAGCCGGCCGGAAGGCGCAGGACTATTACTATGGCGACCGCAACTTTATCAACATGGGCTTTGGCGGCGACAAGACGCAGCACGTCTTGTGGCGCCTCGACCATCTGCCCATGGACAAAATCCGCCCGAAGGCGGTCATGCTGCTCATCGGCGCGAACAACCTGTCTGACCGCGATACGACCGACGAGAACATCGCCGAGGGAATCAAGGCGTGCGTTGACAAGCTCCGGTCGCTCTATCCGGACGTGAAAATCCTCGTCCTCGACATGACGCCGGAAGCCTACAGCCATGCAGCCCCGGTCAATGTCCGCATGAAGAAGGTTATCCCCATCGTTCACGGACTCCTCAAGGACTATAAGAACCTCAAGATCATGGATGTTGGACACGTATGGTGCGACGCCAACGGGGATTCGCTTAAAACGCACACCTCCGACGGGTGCCATCCGAACGCCGCAGGCTGCGCGGCCTGGCTCGAATGTGTCGAACCGACAATTGCCGAATGGCTCGGCGGCGGAGCGAAAAAACCGATGGAGGCAGCGCCGACGCCAGGGGCGCAACCCGCCGTTCCAGCCCGCGCGGCGGATGCGCCAGCGGCAAAGGCAAAACCGGCGGCTACACCGACCGAAACCAAGGAGCACAAGGACGCGCGCATGGCATGGTGGCGCGAAGCAAAGTTTGGCATGTTCATCCACTGGGGGCTCTATGCCGTCCCTGCGGGCTATTATCACGACAAGCCAGTTGGCGGATTTGGTGAGTGGATAATGAATAAGGGGAAAATTCCGGTTGCTGAATACGCCGATTTTGCCAAGCAGTTCAATCCGGTAAAGTTCAACGCCGACGAGTGGGTAAAGATCGTCAAGGACGCCGGCATGAAATATATCGTTATCACGGCCAAACATCACGAGGGCTTCGCCATGTTTCACACCAAGGTGGATGAGTATAATATCTATGACGCCACGCCGTTCAAGCGCGACCCCATTGCAGAACTGGCCGCAGCCTGCCGCAAACAGGGCATCAAGCTCGGGCTCTATTATTCGCAAAATCTCGACTGGCATCATCCCGGTGGCGGCACACGCGGCAATTGGGACCCCGCCCAGGCGGGCGATGTCGATAAGTATGTGGATGGAGTGGTAATCCCTCAAATCAAGGAAATCCTCACCAACTACGGTGATATCAGCGTCCTCTGGTTTGATATTCCGGGTTGGCCGGTCGGCACCAAACAACGGCCCGAGCGCATTTATAAGGCAGTCATTGAGTGCCGCCCGGACATCATTATGAACGACCGTCTGGGCTGCAAAGGCGACACCGCGACCCCCGAGGGATTCGTTCCTGCGCAGGGTTATCCCGGTCGCGACTGGGAGACCTGTATGACCATCAACAACACCTGGGGATACAGGAAAGACAGCAATAAATTCCAATCGACGGAGGATCTTCTGCGCAACCTGATCGACATCGCCAGCAAGGGTGGCAACTACCTGCTCAATGTCGGCCCCGATGCGGAAGGCGTGATTCCCGCAGGTGAAGTGCAACCCATCGCAGCAA